>Ga0114963_10000788_pt1 | contig 21541 bp, 22 predicted proteins | sample C_131016_EF_Meta_FD_87019 | JGI IMG/M metagenome (GOLD analysis project Ga0114963, IMG submission 87019) | Freshwater microbial communities from Lake Croche, Canada to study carbon cycling - C_131016_EF_MetaG | ecosystem: Environmental > Aquatic > Freshwater > Lake | place: Lake Croche, Canada...
AGCGTGGCTCTTATAATTTATCAATCTATAATCGACCCCATATAAATTAATGTTCGATGGTTTCATAAATAAAGCCATGTGCACGGCTGTTACCACTATATCATCTATATTTATGAATGGCGGATGGATAGATATGTCTAAATGGCCAAACTGTTTTAATTCGAAAACGATACTTCCAGGGCAAATTTCTGCAGCGAATTCGTATCGGCCTATTATCCTGTTCCGTATGACTGTTGGTAATATTAATTTATTGGCCTCATATTTCTTCATTAACTCTAATGCGATATCCACATTATCGGTTATGACATAATCGCAATCTATGCACATACCAACATAATCGATACCTACCACTACTTGATTACGATTGATCGAAGATTTGTCTGTATAATCGAATGAATGTCCAGGAGCTACTATGGCCAAGGAGCGGCCCTGTATCGACTGCCGCAAAGAATAAACACCCAGCAGCTCTGGTTGTAATTGCTGTATCACATCGAGGTTAGATTTAACTCTTAGTCTCTCGAGCTGTAGCAAATCGTTAAATTTACCCGTGTCTGGTAATTCTCCATAATGACTCTTTACATATGTTTCGTATTCTGGTAGCCAAGCTTGTATGATACGATGTATATTTCTTAATGAATTAGCTGCAGGGGTTCGTTGGGCTGCCGTGGCTATGACTGATTTAGGCACTACAGCACAATAGCCACCAAATATCCAATTCCTGTATGATATTTCAATATCTTCACCACCTCCTACGTCCATGCCGAGATCTAAACCTCCTATCTGGTCGTATCGCTGCTTGGCAATAGCAAAACAATAGGAAGTAACAGTTGCCGTTAAATTATCATTGGATAATGGTTTACTACATAATTCTAGATCCCATTGCCACCCAATCTTTTGCCATCTATTGCTTTGACTTTGCCATATGTTGGTGTCTAATAAATGAATGACAGGTGTCAAGATAGCAGTATCATCTAGTTGGTCGATTAGGTAAGGCAACCATCCTTCCGAAAATTTGGTAATTCCTCCTATGAAAACTAATTGTTTATTATAAGCTTGATCCGCTGCGGCTGCCCAGGACTTAGCCCTTCCCACACGGTTACTGTCGATTACTCTCACCTTCTCACGTATCAATGGATTAATTTGTATGCCATTTATCAAAGTGCCAGTATCGTTACATATTATCACTTCTAAGTCACTCATATCCGTCTTATCACACAGATCATCTAAAGTTTCAGCGATAAATTCTTGCTGATTAAAATAAAATATAAGCGATGCCATTGCTCAGCTCCATTTATAGTATCATTGTTGGTATTTATTTACTATATAATCAACAGCCTCCTTGTGATCTAGTGAATTAAATCTTCTTACAAAGCTCCAGTGATTATAAGTAGAACAAAAATATATCCGTTTTCTTAATGGCTCGTCTAATGTTTCGGCCGCCAAATCATAGTATTCAGCCTCGTTCTTGAATCTATTCTTTCTCACTACTGGGTTTACATCTGGATTATCGCCATAGAAATGTAATACTCCATTGATGCCAGCAGGATTCATATCACAACCGAAAATAAAAATCTCTAGATAATTCATCCATATGGCTATTTGCATTGCAGCGTAGACTGATGATCTTCCAATATATATGCCTTGGGATGGGTCTAGGTTAAATCCTTTCCCGCCGATATTCTTAAATTGCATAGAACTAGGTTTCTGATTCTTTATGGCCGTACTGTTAAATATTATGCCATCATAACTATCCCACAGATTCTTGTGTCTTCTTACTTGCGACGTGTCGAAAAAAGCCCAATAATTGGTTGGCCACAAACGTGGATCAGGCTTGTTGATGGACAATGTATGAATATTGGGTATTGATTTAATAGATGTGAAATCTACTTCATTTATGGATGGACCATTTCCTATAATCAACAGGGCCTTGTTTAGGCCGACATTCTTTAACTTTAGTATTTTGGATCGTGAGTCTGGGGATGGATCACTTGTTTTATATATAATCTTGGGTCTTCTGACTTTAGGTTCTTGATTAGATCCGTCTATATAAATATTCTTCGTAGACCTAGTCTTTTTTGCTGAAACGACAGCTACCGGTATTGGTATATGTTTAGGCGGTTGTGTCGCAGGGTGTACAGCTATATCACGTATGCTCCTCATACGTGATCTAGCATGACTAACCACTATATTGGGCGGAACGGCTACTATTGTACGCTTGCGAATCAGTTGGGGCTGTGTTTTAAGTCGTACATTTACCATTTCTATTGGCCGTCAACATTATATTGGTAAGTATCTCTACTAAGGTGTTGGCCAACACCCCATTATCATCTAATAATTTGGTGTATACCGCTATATTAGATTCGCCTTGGCACGGGTTAGCAGTGATAATTAACACTTCTTTATTCTGAGAGAGTACCTGTAGAACGCTATTAGGAATACTATCGGCATCCTTGCCTCTTTTGACCAACTTGTTCATTCGTCGGGTCCTCAAGAGGTATGGTTTTAGATCTCTTATTTTCAAATACGTTCACAATAATTCTATCGAGGACCGGTATGGAGTCTGGACCCCTATCTTGTGTACCTCGATCGGGTATGTTTTAATGTCTTCAGCAGGATTTGATCCTTACGTTTGACTTGTAGCCAGGGACGATGCCAGCCTGAACCTCATCGCTAAACTTCTGTAATCCTGTTCTTTGGGTTTTGCGGCGGTTCATAATACTATACATGCAACGATGGATTGTTGTAGTCAACAGATTGAATACTGGGGCAAGTCCCGGCGTATAGACCAATTTGTAATCTACGAGTTTACGTATTACTTGTATCAGGGCTTCATTGGCCAAGTCTGCTTGTTCTTCGTCAGTGGGTTGTTTAAACCTTACAGCGATGCCATGGCACATTTTGTTGATATCGTCCAACATCGAATGCCATGTCGTTTTAGTAGGCAATTCAAGGATGTAGCCTTTAGACAGCAATGCAGGAATAACTTCGTCGATCTGTCTCAGAGGATGGTTCAAATCGTGCAACCAACTATCGGAAAGGAGGCTCAGATCTTCTATCTTAGGCAAGTCTACTCTTTTGTGCTTGCCTTGGATAATAACTGTACCTTGGGGATGTACTTGCTTAGGCAAGTCTACTCTTTTGTGCTTGCCTTGGATAACTGTACCTTGAGGATGTGCTTGCCTAAGTGCTCGAGAAGCAATGGCATATTCCACATGCCCTTGTCTTCGTAATCTTCCATTGCTGCTGTCAATGTAAATCGGATTAGCTAAGGCTATGCAATGTGTTCGTTCAGGACTTCTCGGGTTAGGTAAATGCCTGCTAGACTGGTTAGAACCAATCACTTTTGTCCATAACAAGCCATGTTCCCGATATAATTCGAGATCAGGCACAGATGACGACAGTAGCCAATGGAACCAGTTTTTCTCAAGGACCTTTGTGTCGCAGTATTGTCCCACGTTAGCTCCTGTTATTATCCAAAGGTGTTAATTCAGTAATACGGGAGTAGTTTACTATAACGGACATTAATCCCTTAATGTCCACAACGACAAGGAGTAAGTCGATGTCGATAGTACGTCAGATGAGCCAATTACTGCTTCGTGGTTCTCTCGCTAATGTCACGATGGCTAACCTAACTCAAGAACAGCAAAAATATATCGAAAAAACAATAGAGAGGATATCGAGCCATCCTAAAATGGCTAACCACAAAGCTAGGTTTATCAAAGAGCTAGGCAGCACCATTGGTGCTGATTATAAAGATGACCGTGCAGTGGCCGAAGAAGAGTTTCAAATAGCAATATGGAGAGGTGCAGTTGATCTAATATACCATAACAAATACAGATTCTCTTGCAGGCACTGTCTAAAGTCTTCTTATATCGGTAAAAATGGTCGTAATAAAGAGTTCGACAGACAATATCCCATCTGCCCATCTTGTAACTGCGTTGAAATAATTAAGTCTGGCGATACTGCATTCACTGTCGGCCAGTATGTTGATCATGCTCAATACCAAAAAGCCTACGCAGATTTCAACTGCGAACAGATAACCCCAGAGTGTAAAACCACAATATCTTACCATGTGATAAGCACTAGATTCGATAACCCTGACAATATATTGAATGATGATGATCAGTTGGTTAAATTCTTCAGCGAATACTTGTGGAACTATTTCCGACAGATGCTCAAGGAGAATAGCAGGTTTGAGCATCATAAAGGCCCTCAATTTATACATGGGCCTGGTGATGAAATCATATTAGAAGAAATATTGTGCCTTTGCTCCAAGATGAAAATAGAACATCATTATGATAAAGATACACGCACCAAGAAAGAATATGTTATTATCGTGTCTGGCCTGAAAACTCCACCAGAGTTTACAGCGGAATTCTTAGATATATTGTGTAAGGCGGAAAGTAATAATATCCCTATCATAACTAGTGATAACAGTATTATTATTCGTAAGAGTGATGATGTGCCTTTCCTGGAAGCATATGTCACTAAATCTGAGCATGTTCTAATGCTCAATGGCCCAAACAATTCGGATGATGATGATGAAGGTCAAAGTTTTACCATTTCACAGGTCTCTTACAGAACCATTGGAGCTGAGCAAATGTACCAAGAAAGTCACACCGCGACTATAGACAACGAAGATGTATTAACAGCTATAAGAAATTCTCTGCCGGATGGAGAATGTCAACTTGTGTTCGATATTTGGGCTGGTCGAGGTGACTCTTTCATCGAGTTCACTAAACAATATGGTGATAAGAGGGCATGCATCAATCATATCGCTCGTCATATGCGGATAACAACTCGAGCAGTTAATCAACATAAAGAGACCATAAGAATCAACATGCTGGCCCACGGCATGTTCCCAGAGTCATAATATTAATAATCGAATTGACCGAAGTGGTAGAAAGCCTTCACGGCAGAAGATAATGCTTCTACCGTGCATATTGGTTTGTCTATGCAATTCTTACATACAGGCAGTAGAACACCGTCTAATAGCCCTTTTCTATATGCCTGAGCTTGAACATTATTGAGTATATCCATCAATTCGTCATTTTTTATATTGCCTACCAAAGTACTGTTACAACATAACCACACATCGCCGTTGGATTTAACGAAGCACTTGCCCCAAGCATCTAAGCACAAGCGAGTCATCCCAGCAGGAGGTGCTACCGAATAGTACTTAGTCTCATTATTCATTATATGTTAGCTCCTGATGACTCTAATTTTTGAACTATTGTATCGATGATACCAGCGCTTATTTGGCAGACCTTATTATTATTACCACATAATTCTTTTATTTGGTCGAATATATCTAAAGCTCGGACACAGTCGTCAATAGATAACTCCGATATATGTATTAGATTCATATCATTGCTCAAATTATCATAAACGGTCAAATTACAAAAAGTAAATCCATTGATATCCAGTTCTATACCGTAACGGACTAGCTCTAATAATCCTGGTAATGTTTTATCACAACACACAATGCTCCATGTAATAAATATCTGCCTATCATAGCTAGCAGCTATCATCTTTATACGGACTATGTTATATAATACTCTATAGATGTCGGCACCTCTGCGTAGTGTTTTAAATAACGACGCGTTTACTGTGTCAATACTTACTGCTATATGTGCGAATTTAGATAGAGCTAGTAACTCTTGCTCATCATATTCTTTAGACAGATTGCTACAAATACTTAATTTAATTCCAGCACGTTCTAAATAACTAGCATGTTCTACCCAATTCTTAAGCATAGTCGTTTCACCATGACCATGCATTATAACCACATTTGGAGCGGCCTTGATTATCTGATTCGTGACCATAGTGGCCATGTCTTCAGATAAGTCTACACCGACCCAATCGCGTTGGCTTACTTTACAATATGAGCATCTTAAATTACACCTACTCGTATATTCAACCATCGCTACTACTAATCGTTTAGATATAAGATATTCGTTTTTATCGTGTGGTAGTATCATTACTTGGATATCATATCGGCACTCACCAACAACTCGTTAGAGCAACCAATGAATTTTTGTGTTTTATAACTAAAAACCCAACCTTCAGGCAACTCTATACCCATATAATATCTACAATTCTCTGTGTGTACAGTCTGCTTTTTAATGCTCTCTGGTATATCGTCATAATAGTCACCGTCATCATACCAACGCCTAGTAAAATGCCTAATGCACTCTAAAGGATATGTTAATAACCATTCGCCATGAGCCTTAGCATATTCAACAGGATCATGATGACTAATCATCTGATGCGTAAACCAAATCAAACCCTGTTGGCTTTTCTTAGGGCTAAAAATTAAAGATCCATTCTTATCTTTTTGTATCTTACTTAAATCAGCGTCAAAGCCACGATACAACTCTAGTGTAAATCTTCTCGAGTCATCAGGATCTATTCTTAATATTTTGCGTCTGGGCTGGTCGAATATGCTTAGATTAAAATCAGAATCTTCTTCGTATATGTTTCTGAGTCTGCCCATATCATTGATTTATTAATGGGAATTCTTGTCGCATGTATGCTAATATCTTATCCCTATTGATATTTGCCTCACTTATCATGCTTCTGCCGTGTTTACGATAGAAGAACATAAATTCTGGAACAACAGTAATTGTGTAACCTGCTTTAGTGGCCCGTAGCCAAAACTTATAATCTTCAAAACCATTTACTCTCTGTTCTCCACGTATAAATTGCTGTTCGTCATAACCTCCTATCTTCTCCCAAATTTCCTTCTTAAACATAGCGCTATAATACAAATGATTCTGTAGTAGAAAATCATTATGGGTAGGGTGTGCTTTCGGAAGCTTGCATTCATCATAATTATCTCCAAAGCAACGGAGATAGGAACATACAATATCGTCTACTCCTATCAACCTTTTGACATAATCCAAATGTATCTTATCATCAGCGTCAAGCGCAATAATCCATTTACCAGTCGATAATCTGATCCCTAAGTTTCTGGCTGCGCTCAATCCTCGATTCTCTTGTTCTATATATATGATTTTTGGGCCATATGAGTGGGCCACATCGCGTGTATTATCAGTACTACCATCATTCACCACTATTACTTCTATGTTCTTGTGAGTTTGATTTAGAGAGCATTCTATAGCATCATGCAAAAAGTGTCCTTGGTTGTAACATGGTATGACTATACTAACTCTATCGCTCAGTAGTAACATTATATTTCTCGAGTAGTAACGAATAAAAAGAGCCTGCCTCATTATTTTGATACCATTGCATGGCACCACACCAATGAATCGCGTGTCTCTCCTTTGAAGGAGCTATTTTAGAATCTTTTAATAATGGGACTATATAGGCATCTTCATCTATCCCAAAAGTCGAAATAGGCTGTATATATCGTTCAAGTTCTAACTCTTTGACTATATCAATAAGACCGTCAAAAGATTTAGTCCATTTGGTGTTATCTGCATCGACTTTCTTTGTAAGTTCTACATAACGTTTAGCGAATTCTGAGCCTTTGGGTGCTTTTATAATATTCGCTACTATTCCTAGCGGGTGTGGTGCAAAAACATACTCATCATTCAAATCGTCAAACGGCCTCAAACAAGTGACATCTAAATCTACATGCCACCCTCCGATAGCATATATCAATTCAGCACGAAGCCTATCAGATATACCACCGAATTTCCACTGAGGCCCACCTCCATTCATATTCTTATAATAAAATATTTCTGTATCTGGTAATATAGTGCGAGCGTCCTTAATGATACAATCAGCTTTCAAATCATTTTCATAAGTCCATAGAACAAATTCATGCCCATTAGCTTTGAAAGAAGCGATCGTGAGATGGTTAATTGGTAGTAATTCGCCAGCCACCCAAAGGGAATTAATAGTCATGTCTGTCTCTCTATGTGCTTAATATCTGGTGCCTTAGCTGGTCATATATACTTTTATTCAGACTTATCTGGTTACAATTCTTATGACCTTCAATTATTTAATGTTTGAGTAATTGCTGCTATGATATATTCTTTTACACCTAATTCATCTAGGTCTGCTGGTATTGATATATATGATACTTGCGAACTGGTCAGCTGTGCCTCCACATATTGATATTCTACGACAGCAGACTTACCAGATAATTCTGATATGTCTAAATATTTAGACAGGCCTCTTTCTACCTGATCGAAGATAGTCTTAACTTTCGGACCCTTGCTCGTGCTCTTTATAGTAATACTCTGTTCTACTAGTGATTTCATGTTCTTACCCTATGCTTATCTTGGTTACTGTCTGACTAGTCGTAACAATTATCGGATTGATCATAGCTTCTACTAAGTTAGTCGAAGGCACATGTGTAATGCTTATATGATCATTTACTGGCGTTACAGTCTCGATACTCAAATCGCTAGCATTATCTGTAAACGTTAGATCTAAAGTATTTAGGCCATCGATAGCTGAGTATGTGCCCAGATCCTGATTAGAGCCAAGATTAATAATTAATTCATGTTCACCATAAACAGTATATCCAGCTACCAAATACAATCTATTATTAACTACTTGAGCCATCGAATTAGCCGACAGGTACCATCCACCATTATCTAAATCATGAGTAGACGTTATCACCGTGGCCCACTCAATCGCTCCTTGTGCATTTATTTTAACTAGGCTTAAATCATTACCTGGATCACCATACATTATACAATCACCATTGCTAAATACACCCATTCCCGGCATATATCTATTAATCAGTCTGGCCCATATAAGATTACCATCGGGACTGAGTTTAGTTAGACCTCTACCATAACCATTTATATAAATATTCCCTAAATCGTCCATACCACAGGCAGTGCAATCTTGATCTTGATCATCGTAATAAGATTCATAAATATTATATTGCCAAATTACACTGGCGGATGATGTATTCCATTTTACGACCATAGTACCATAACCATTACTATAATAGTCTATTGGTATTATGACATTGTCCGATGAATCCACAAGAATATCAGCGTTGATATATAATTCTCGAGGTCCAGCTAATGATATTTCGTGTTCGGATAACTTAACTGCTGAAATAGAGAATCCCCTCCAAGTCGCTATGATTATCTTGTTAGCAGCAAAGGGGGCGTTCCCGCTGCTAACAGTTATCAAATCGCCGTTAGATTTAAATCCTATACTATAGAACAAGTTATTAATGCCACCGTTTTGATCATAATAAGACCAAGCCACATTCCCGTTATCCGGCGATATTTTAATGATACCGCTGGCAACGAGCACATATAAATAGCCATCGACTGGATTAATCCTAATACGACTAGGTGAATGATCAGCCAAGCTATCTAAAGATGTGGTCCATAGTATTTGGGAGCCGCTCAATTTTCTTACTACTATTACATTACTCTGGCCATCTAAACGAGATAATGAGTATACTCCTGACGTGTCTGCTGTCACACTCTGAGGATAAGTATATAAGCCCGATTCATTATCTGCCCCAAATATCAAAGCATATGAATTGCTTAAAAACTTTTCACTAAACTCAGGGTTATTTTGCAAAGCTTGAATCACGGCCTGGGTATCGTTAGATTGAATATCTAACGATTCATTAGATCCTAGAACGTTAATATATGAGTTAGTATAGATTGACATAAACCTAAAAACTACGTCCGTAACGTCGGTTCTAGTAGGTGATTCTGAACTAGGATTCATGCCCAGAATGGCCCACAATGATTTGACTCGCGTAAGTGACGCTACATCTGGACCGTTAATTATCAATGTGCCTCTATGATAAGTATAATCAGTACCTGACCACGAACCATCAGTATAGGTTACAGTCACAGATAATGACCATACTAACATAATTATCCTCCATTATTTATATTATGTTTGTGTATGAAGTATATTTTATCTTCTAATTATCGTTTTGATTGATACGGTTTAATAATAGTACTGTCTGCCGTACGGCGTCATATATCGACTCATAACCCGGACCAACGTTTTGGATTCTGTGAATATTTGGCAAATTATAAAAAGATTTCTCCTCTACATTACCAGTTTCTAATAATATAATCTGCTTATTTAGTGTTATAGCCATACCAAGCTCACAATGGGTACCTCCACCGCCTGGCAATACAGCAAAGAATACATCGCAATCGGACACGCCTTGTTGTTCTTTCTTTGCTATCTCTGTAAGTTGGCTTCTATCATTTACCCGACCGTGAGTGGTCCAATCATATGTTATTAGTATTTGATTGGCTCTCAACATATCTTGGATCATTCTGATCTCTTGATTATTTCCTAACATACCTGCTACATATACTTTTCCAATGTGCATGATTTTAAGTCCCATATCCGCTACGGTTATAAAACTGAGGTTGCATACCCAAGCCGTTGAAATTAGCACCCATTCGGAAAGTGTTCGTGTGAGTGGGAGCAGCTAAATCTACGTACCCTCCCTCATGACCTTGTAACGCCCGCATTATAAAATGAATAATGCGGCGAGGTGTCGATAACCTTGTAGCATTAGGATTAACTCCCTCAGGTATCAAAAAAGTCTTAGATTTGATTTGTCTAGCTAATGTTTGCAGGTCGTTGTGATATGTGTCACCTAGATACATTCGCTGATTTCCGAGCACAAATAGATTCCATCCTAGAACAGCTTTGCCTTGTATATTATCTAAATTTTCCATATGAGGAATTATTTCTACCTTAGAAGATAATACTGGTATAACCATAGGTAGATCCTGTATTATACATGGGTATAATTGCCTATCAAATGACTCATTATATCCCTTTTCCATAAAGTATTTAATCAACAGACGACGTACTACCTCTGCATTCGCTCTATACCTGATTCTATCTGTGACGTAAGAATCCATCTTTGGCTCCTATTTCTATCAATATATATTTGGTTAGTAATATGCTAAAAGATATATTTATACCAGTTCTAAACGAGAAAAACCTCTAAAATCATCAGCCCCCTCACGTTTAACCACTAGTTCTCTGGCAAAAGTGTCATGCATCATATTTCTATGTGATATGATCAACACCGATTCTACCTTGGGTGCCAGGTCATTCTTGATGATATTGATTAGAGAATCTATACCATCGTCATCTAACCTGCCGTCGACCTCATCTAACACCAATAAGTTCGATTGACGGCCATACATCTGCTCGTGAAAGTCAAACATCGAAAGCATAAAAGCAACGTCAGTTCTTTTACGTTCACCACCTGACTCAAACTCGTATCCCCATAGGTTACTACTGATACCCAATGCTGCAGTTAATTCGATCTGTATGTCTAAACCAAAAACATTCAAATAATGCTTGAGCCTCTCATTGATATAAGGTATATGCTCTTTAAACACAAAGCTCTTAATTTTGGTACGATCGCTCCACGCCTTGTACACATAATGGTAATGCCTATTAAGATAATCTAATTTTTCTATTTCACTATGAGCTTCAGCTAATTTAACGGTTATTTTTTGTATAAGCAGCTCAACGTTATTAATAGACTTTTGGTGCGGATTGTCTTCTGTCTGTATCTCCTTGGCAAGATCAAGGTATCTCTGTATGTCTTTATCTTGTATGTTCCATCTGTCAATAATAGAAGCAGCATCGCTCATAGTCATATCAGGAGTTTTATCCTTTAATAACTGCTTAGCCTTATCCATCATTGCAGCTACTTGAGTGGCAGACTCCTGCTTCTCAGTTATCTTGGATAACGTTTCAGCTAAATGGTCTTCATAAGGCTTGATCTTGTCATGGGTATGGCCGTCGGGCACAGACTGCTCACAGCTGCTGCATATCTTTCCAGCTTTAGAACGCCATAAAGATATTTTTTGTCTATCGCTTGAAACCGATCCTTCTAATGTAGCTATAGATCTAGACAGATCATTAGCCTGATCCTGCATAATCTGGATTTTTTCACGGACTTTTTTGACTATGTCCCACTTGGCTCTTAATTTTTCCAAATCGGGTTTGGTTATATCGTCTCTATTCTTCTGTGCTAATGCTGCATTTTCCAAAGCTTTTTGTTTCCGCTCACTTCTACTCGTATCAAAGCTCTCGCAAGCTTGCTTAACTCTAATAAGCTCCTGTGATAATCGGTCAGTCTCCCTATTGAGGTCATCTATTTCTCGTTTTTTGGATTCTACTTGGTTGTCTAAATAGTCTTTTTTATTCTTTGCTACTTTAGCTCTATATTCAAATCTATCTACATGTAAAGCTCTCTCAATTGCTTTCTTCCTAGTAGAATCAGCCATTTCCATCCATGGTTTACTATATTGATTGAAGAACATGGAACCACATAATAACTCCCAATCAAGATCGAATATTTGATTAATCAACTTCTGTTGATTTTTAAGAGTAGAAAGCGTATCTGAAACCAGATTGGTTTCATCTCCATCCTTAACCAAAGCTAATTCGTTTTTACCATCGGATTTCCTTGTCCGAATGATGTAATCGCCATTGGTGAATGTGACTTTGCATCTGCAATCAGAGCCAGTAAACCAATTGATTACTTTGTCGCCTGGGTTATGAGAATGCATAGTGCGACCAAACAGAGTCCATAATATAACATTCGGAATAGTAGACTTACCCGCACCATTCGATTTCTTGATGATATTACTTTCGTCATATACCAATTTATCTTGGCCAATTACTTCACCAGTTATTAAGCATTGTCCTAAAGTATCTATGTCTATAACGGTATCGTAATCACCGTAAGACATAAAGTTACGCCATTCGACACTTTTGATTTCTAACATTTTATTCCACTATGGCTTCGGTGAACCAAGCGGGAATCATCTTACCCGCGTCCTTGAGTAGTTTGTAAATTGACTCATCTAAAATGTATGTATCGGCACGATCTTCTACACTTCTAATCGATCGGCCATAAGATTGAATTAGCTTTAATGTAGTCAACCAAGTGTAATACTTTCTATCTAATTCTACCCTACGTGCTAATTGCTTATCATCAAAGCAATTAGGATAAGGAACCTTGCATATTATTTGGAATCTACTTAGATCTCCTATTAGATCTACTCCTTCGTGCATTGCTGGGGCTACAAGCACAGTGTCTTGCTTTGACTGACTGTGGTATTGTATTAATTCTTTCTTGTCTTTAAAATCTCGCTGATCCAGAAATCTCTTTCGCACATCAGGGTCACTCTTATTTAATATAATATCCATGATAGCGAAATTATGCGTATGTATAATACCCTTCTGGCCCTGGTGCTTGCGTACTATTTCTACCACTTTCTTTAGTAAAGGCGGACCCCACTCTGCCATCCTTTGCTTACCACCAGTCATCTTAGCAACAGTTTGAAGAAATATTGGTCTATTAGCTTTAGGAAACCTATTCTTAACGCGGTAAGCAGCCACATGTTCTCTATCTATACCCAACGCACCACACATAACATTCACATCCAACACTGTAGCACTCATCATTAAAATATTAGTAGCATACTTGAATAGTAACTTATGAACGAATTTCTTTACAAAGACAGGCTTAAGAGTTACCTTACGATAAGCTGATACATGGCTGCCGACTTGCTCGTATTCACATATCCATTCTGCATCTTCTTCCTGCATATTATCAATAAACATCTGGTACTTTTTGAGCGATCTAGATAAATCATCTTCTAATTTTGCGTCACCTTGGCTAGAAGCTAATTTGATACGATCAAATAAGACTTCTTTGATGCTAGCTTCTAACATCCAATCTCTATATTCTTTAGCCGTATCTAATTCCGGAATTTGAATACCAGCTGTGCTTAAATGCTGATCATTAATGCTAAAACTAACGAACTCTAGTAACTGTGGTTCAATATTATGACATTCATCTATAATCATTAAATCTCTAGGTAGATCGAACCTCTTGGTCATCTGAGTCTGAAATAAAAAGCTAGAGAAGTTCATAACCACTCTGCTAGAGCGGATCGCCTTGTAAACTTGTTCATAGTAAGGACACGCACTATATTGCATGCCAACTGGTAGCTGTTTTAATTCACCTTTTGGCTTTGGGTTACCGTCTACACCTGATTCCAAAAAACACTTACTGCATTTGAACTTATCATCACCTTGGTTGAATTTAGTGCGACAAAATCCACTCGAACAATTAGCTTTATCTCTAAGTCTATCTAGTTGATCTGTCGACCACAGTTTTCTTTCTACTAGCTTGGCACCATATCTGTCATAGAATGTGCAAGGATAAGCATTTCTTCCTTTAAGTTCCACAATAGCATCACCAAAGTCATCGACTAACTGATCCTGTAATATTTTAGTTATGGTTAAATAGTAGCTGTTTCCAAACATATTAGCTAAAGTCATGCCTATAGCTGACTTACCACTGCCAGTTGGGCATTCGAGTATGACTACCTTTTTACCAGAATTGAAAGCTTCAACAGCGAACTGTATAGATTCCTTCTGACCTTCTCGATAAGTAGCCTTTGGAAAGTGCTGGTCTATACAATCAAGCTGTAACATGAAATGGTCCTATTAATCGAGAATATAAACCCGTCCTTGATGTACGTCACCTTCCGTAGATGGGAGAGGTACGACGGGTGTGTTTATGTCAAATACACGTAATATGTGGCAATCGACCTAATCTATTTAGCATTATTGATTCTAGGTTGTATACTCTGCTTGACGGTTTTCTGGCTATAACTGAACTTCTTAGTCAATCCAACAAATCTATTATTAGGCATATCCGCCGTGATCACATGATTAGAATTGGTCAAAAACGTTCCTTCTCTGTGCGAAAATGTGAATTGGTTTTGTTCATTATTAAAATAATCAGGAATATTCAGATCACCTAATCTAGATTGGTCTATCAACGTAACATCAGAAAAAGAAATACCACCTGACAAAATCAACCTATTTATATATATACCAGACTTGATATGATCTTTATTTAAATGAATCAAAGCAATAGACCAATTATGCAATACAATACATTTGCGGTCACTGTAAAAACAAGAAGTACTTTGACCTAATATTGGTTGGATACCCAACTTATCAAAATCTTTAAACTCACATATTTCGACTGACTTGTATGACTGCCCGCCTGTTAAAGATATTAGTGCGGCATTAAACATTTAATTTACCCTTTTCTGGTGCAGTAAAACATCTGTTGCTTAGTACCAAAGCTGCTCTCTATATCATCAGGATAAATTCTGACACACTGATTTATCGTCAAGCCAGATTGCTCAATTAATCGTATAGTATTTTTTACTGTCCTATACACGCTCGAGTAGTAAGAATTCAATTGGTCACTGAATACATTAACCACCTCATCATCTGGCTTTTGTGTACAAGGACACCTGATAAAAATATGCTCAGCATCGAAATGAGCCAACAAATGTACGGCCACACGATCATCAAACATGAAATTAAGAACGCCCCCGAACACTAATAAATCACACTTGGGTAGATTCCTATAATAAGCAAAATCATTTATGTCGAATAGATGCTTGTCGATTTTAGGATCATATATATTATCCATCAGAGAAACAGAATAGTCATAACAATATATGTGGCCGATATCTAAAAAGTTATCTAAGCATTTAACCAAACCACCATCACCACAACCTAAATCTACTAATTTATCGATACGCTTAAAGCTTACTTTCTCAAGAATATATGACACCTCATAAAACCTTCTTCTCTTAATAAACCCATAGTTAGGATATGTAGACCTAGATTGCCAAAAAAGACGGGCTACTGTCTCTAAGTTGATCTGATCTTTAGTCATTACTACATCGACTTTCTTATCGCTTCTTTGATATGCGAGCTACTAATCCCATTGGTTCTCGGTAATCTTTGCACCTTGATTCCTAACCTATCACACAATAACAAGCCTTGAGCGTGGCCCTCTAAACTACCATAATCAGGCGGGACTACAAAGACATCCACATTGTGTCTTATCAGATTAATAGACTGATCCATTTCATCATATATTATTACTTGTTGTACAATGTCCAATCGCTCAATCATGCTAGATCTGAGCTGTTGATCAAATAAGCATTCAAGTCCTTTTGTCAATCGTACCAACCTATCTGAGCACACGCCTATAATTATCTTACAATTCGAAGATTTGCATCTATGAAACAAATTATAATGACCGGAATGCAACACGTCGAAGACACCAATAATATATATTATATCAACGTTATCTCTTATAAAATGTTTGCGATGTACTTGGTGTGCCTTGGGAGTCATCCAATCAGGACCATAAGTAGTGGTAAGATAAACCGTAGGCTCACATATAGAAAAAATATTAGTTTTACCAAATTGGTATTTGACCAAATCATGTTCAATAGCACTCGAGGATATAGGTTGAATGTACTTTCCATCCCTTTTTAAGTAATATCGACCATCATATAATTGATACCCAAACATATCAGCACAGATATTATTCTCAGGTATCACATCGCCATGCCTGTGACCCATTATATTATGGTAATCGGAATGGGTTATGTTTATCACATCGTCTTGTCTAAAGCCCGTATTTGTTTTAAACAAATGCCAAATGTGGTCATATTTGATTCCTTTCTTTTTAAATAAGACCAACCCTCTGTCATTTAAAAATCTTATAAGCTTCGTATCGTACATCTTCTTAAAATCATCTACACACAAACCATAATCTATATCATCATCCCATTCAATCACGTCATGTTCTCGCATCGCACCTAATAATGTCCCACCAATAGCGAACAATTTAATTCCAAAATCCTCATATAAGGTATTAAATATCTCCACGTAACTATAAATAGTTTTTCTATCTTTTATAGTTAATTTATTTATTGGCATATTGTGTATCACTATATCCAGAGCCTACATGTATTAGAATTAATTAAAGTCATCCTATCAATATAGAGGAGTAAAAATGGCAAAGATATGTATCACAGCAGATATTCATTTTGGTGTGCCTGGCCGTACAGATGATATATTGTGGGCTTGCCGAGTAATCAGAGAATATTGCCGAGTTTTTGGCATAGATACCATCATAGTTCTAGGTGACCTATATCATAATAGACAATCGATAGAAATAGATATCAATTCCAAGGTCTGTGCTTTCTTCGAGCAAACCAAAGAACAATATAATCAACAATGGGTCGTGTTTCCTGGTAACCATGATATGTTCTTAAGACATTCTTGGGAAATCAATAGCCTTTCGCCATTACGTAAACATCTAACTGTAATAGAAGACATATGCATCTTAGAAATACAAGGTACCAGATTTTGGATAGTGCCATTCATAACGTACGAAAAGACATATATGAAAGTTATTAAATCGATCATCAAGCATCCATCATTTTTACCTACAGATAATCTACTCACACATATTGGAGTTCGCAGCGCTACACTTAATACCTGTTTCTTGATCAAAGATTGGTCTATAGTATCTTTCGAAGGTATGCCATTTCATAGGATTTATACTGGACATTTCCATAGTAAGCAACAGATAGGAGATAATGTATGGTATCCAGGTTCCCCAATTCCTTTTAAATTCGATGAGGGGGACGTACCACATGGATTCTATGTTTACGATACAGAGGCAGACACACATAAATTCATTAATATATGGAGAGCTGGTGAAAAATTCTTCCCAGAACTAACTGCTCCTCCACAGTTCACAACCATATTAGACACAGAAATAGATAATAAAACACAACAAGATATCCAAAATTGTATAGTAAGAATCGCATTACAAAGAGAATATACTCCTAATGAAAAGAATGATTTAAAAACAAGAATATTAGCTCTAGGGGCTAATAGTGTTAGATGGATGGATTTATACAATAAGCAGGTAAAAATATCTAAAGAATCGGATAAGCAATCTCATATACCAACTACTAACAATGATATGTTCGCTGCATGGATAAGAGATGACAGTAATAATATCAAAGATTTAGATATAGCAATCCTAACAAGGTGTAACTCTGAAGTGGTACATGAAGGTGACGAGATATATTCTTTGGAATCAACCGAAGAAGTATGATGCATATGTTTTCCCGTAATATATAATAGATATATCTGGAGATAAGAAATATGAAAATATAAAATAAACAGGAGGTATATCAATGGTAGCTAAAATTGATATATCGGTGAGGCAGATGGTAGATACTGATGTGGATAGAGTGTTAGATTTAGAAAACAAATCGTATCAACATCCATGGGATATAGACACATTAACTAATCTATTCTTTGACGAAAATGTAAGTTCAAAAGTAGCTGAAGTTAATAACAAAGTTGAAGCATATAATTTCTACAGTGTGAATGAAAAATATTATCAAATAATTAATCTAACAGTTAACCCCAAGAAAAGAAGAAAAAAGATAGCAACATATCTAATAGCAGATATGTTCCGAACTGATTTAAATAATATATATAATAGTAGTATTGATGCTTGGGTCAACGAAACAAAATTACCCATGCTCATGTTACTCAAAAAGAATGAGTTCAAGGCTATAGGGATAGCTAAATATTTATTCGGAGAAGAAGACGGTATATTAATGAGATTTAGCACCAATAATGATAGAAACATACCAGAAGAATATTTGGAAATGTTATCAAAAGTAGATTATATAGAACTGTGAATCTTACAAGTATTTGAGTTTTTAACGATATCCCAGTATCGTTATGACAATCAAGTCATTTATAACAGCTCTGTTTGCTGTTAGGTTGGTATCGTGACTGTCAATGGGTTATGATAGGTTCTTTAGGGTGTTCTTGTTCTAGCAATAGAACGGGTTTCGTAATGGGCCACCTGTCATAGCTATTACAACAAGAGGTTGTAGATTAAAAGTATCACCCGACACTAGAGAAGCAATAGGCTTCAGGTCAAATTGTTGATTAGTCACGAGTTTAGATTCCACCTGGGGTCTATCAGTTTTGCGACATGAGTACCAGCATCAAAGCTCTTAGCATGTAAAGCCAAGGTACGATTGTAAGGACTGACAGTAATAGACAGAATCTAAATAACTCGAATCTCCTGAGGCACCGAAACTGATAGAGTGTTCGACATTCTTGGCAGAATGTGACACGGGCAGGAGAAGGACACGACACTTCGACCAACGAAACTTCCCCAAAAAGGCAAAGTTGGTGCTTGTGTCGGAGTTAAAGAGGAACTATAAGTAAGTTCCTGTCTCGACTTATTAAAACCAAAAAAGTTCATCAGATTTTTGGTTTTTAACTAGTACGGGGAAGCCTTTTCCATATATTATGACTATCTGATTGTCTTCTTTCGACTGATTATATTGTAATTAAATATATAATGAGGTTATTATGTCAAATCAACCTTTTTGCAAATCTGGTAAAATAGATAACCTTCCCCTATCAGCTAATCATGGTGACGAAATATGTGATTCTTATGGCAATCGTTATCAATATGACGCCGGTCAAGATGCTTGGATTAGTAGAGGTACTATTGCTCTACCTGATACAGTTAGTGAAAATAAAGATGGTATTATTACTCCTAATATCTATGACCAATTATTAAAACTCGAAGCTTTTACTAAAAATAATCCTGATCTACGTCCTTTAAAGATATTACCTGGTAGTGATGCTTATTGGTATTATTTTAAGTCCAGTGATAAACTGATTAAATTCAAAGCCGAAGGCGAAAATCAGCTCAGGATTGAAGTCGATAAAGCAAGAATCTACCAAATATTGCTTAAAAATAAGTGTCCTGGCCCCAGGGGTCCTCAAGGTGATCCTGGAGATCGTGGACCTTCTGGCAGGCATGCAGTGCCTGAACCTTATTATAGCCCTAGCACCATAAACACTAATCGATTAGATTTTGCCATATTTACCCCTACTCCCTTAAAACTAGGAGGACCTGTTCCTCTCCCTAATGATCATGTGCCTGAAATATCTGTTAGAGTTTACGCTATTGATCCTCCTAAATCTACTATCTCTGCCCAGAAATCGAATGAATCTTTGCAATTAGCTTATTTAGAAGCTACTTTGGCACCTTTAAAGGATAGCAGGCCAGAGTTATATCAGGATTTTACGAAAACTAGATGGGCTTACCAACAACAGAGCATGGGCGTTAAGCCATCTGTTTCTAGTTTATGTGGGATCAAATTAAGTAAGGTCATGAATGGTGAAGTCACCACACAGCTAGAACCTGTGGTTATAGTCGAAATAGATCCTATTGAACCTAATAAAGTAACAGTTAGCTTCAGATCTGACGTACCCAGTGATAAACTGTCATTAGACAATACCTTAAAATCTATCAAATATGATCGAAATACTAATATAGTGTGCGGGTCTATCTATTTGCCAGTAGGCAGTTCGTGGGATAAATTGTTTGTGGCAGGAGTGGGCATTAAATCAAGGCAAAAAGGGCCTGATGGTGTAAGTGGTGATCCTGGCGATTGTAAGATAAGACTAGTTAATTGCGAGATAGATACTGAAAGCATCAGAGCTGATTGCCCCATAATCAATGTGCGGTTAGATTGTGAAGATGATGTGATTTATACATTGTGTTCTGATTTGATCACAAGTATATGTGCTCGTTTTATAAACATATCTCCAAATGCTGATATAATATCAGACGCACCAGCCTTTACAAGCACATTTGTAGCTTTAGAAACGACTTTGGACGAATGTAAGAAGATCACATCTTATCGAATAGATCTACAACAAGAAGAAACGCCTGAACTCGAGTTACCAAATTGGGAACCTCAACCAGGCTGCGTGAAGAAGAGAAATTTCAATAGGCACAAATTTAATTGGATTCCTGCTACGGCAATTGGACCTTGTGCGGAAAAGGGCAGATGGTTCGGCCCTAATGGTGTCAGGGCCTCTAAATATCCTTGGAGGATACAGAGACCTAAAGCACCACCAGCTGATGAATGCTGTCAGGAGCCTTTTTTCTGGTGCCCGAATGTTCAGGATCCTCCTTGCAGCGATAACACTTCTCAGCCACCTCCTCCTGGGCCTGTGGACCCTTCTCCATGACGGATAAAGACTTGCCACAAGCTATTGCTGACCTCGGATGATCCTGTTGACACACAAACAATGAATTATGGAGCTTAATATGAGACATTTCTTAGCTGGTGTGGTATCGTTATGTATACTGGTGGTTAGCATTTTTTCTGGATGCAATCCTCAGCAGACACCACAACCTATCCCCGTACAGCCTGAGCCAGTAATTACTGTGTGCAGTGGGTGCGGTACTGAATGGAGATCTTATGATAAAGGACCTCACAAGCCAATATCAAAGTGCCCTGAGTGCCCAATGAGCATTGAAGAGTTTGAGACTTTGAAAAAAGCAGTTCGCGAGAGAAATACTAAACAAGACTAACGCTCTAGATTCAGATAATCACGAATATTATTATAGTAATCGTCGTTGAATAATAAATTGCTACAATGTCGGTTTTGAATCGTATTATAAATGAATGCTAATTAACGTAACGAGGATGACTAGATGATTACTACATTAGAAATCGACGTAATGCAGGCTAATGAATTACAAGAAGCCTCGCAAATAAGTGCCAAGTACAAATTGCCTGCTATGGTAGTGCATCCCGACCTATCTAGTGAGGCTTATATCCTTAGA
>Ga0114963_10000789_pt1 | contig 21532 bp, 12 predicted proteins | sample C_131016_EF_Meta_FD_87019 | JGI IMG/M metagenome (GOLD analysis project Ga0114963, IMG submission 87019) | Freshwater microbial communities from Lake Croche, Canada to study carbon cycling - C_131016_EF_MetaG | ecosystem: Environmental > Aquatic > Freshwater > Lake | place: Lake Croche, Canada...
AAAATGCAGTTTCATTATAAATTTCAATTTCAGATTTACCTTTTACATTACTATCATAATCTTTTGTAAATGCAGTTTCATCATAAATTTCAGCTTCAGTTTTTTTTACTTCTTTTTTAACTATTGATGTTTCTTTCTTAACAACCGTTTCTACATGTGATGAAGAACTTGTATGTGAACTAGAAGAAGGAAAATTACTAGCATAACCCCAAAAGGGTGCAACAAAAGGTGTTCCAAATCCACCTATTCCACCATAATGATAAAATTCTTGGACACTGCTCGATGGAAATGATACGCCAATATTCATTAAATTTGCCTGTGGTTCTAGCCATCTTTGTCTTCTAGATATATTTTCAGGCCTTATCATTTTTACATTTATTAATATTAAAATTTTAATAACAAATACAAATAATATTATGTTCAATTTTTATTAATCTATAAATATTTTATTGTATTCCCCTTTTTTGTATTAATTATTGAAAGTCTCTTATCAAATGTACCAATAATAGTACTATTATGTGACACTACAAATATTTTTTTATATTGCATTTTAAAAAATTCAACTAATTTAACAGATATCTTTTCATTTTCATTTGAACAACTATCAAATATTTCATCAATTATAATAAATGGACATTTAAAATATGTGTTAATATGTGAAAATGCCAATTTAAATATTAATTCAATAATATTTGATTTATATCCTCCAGCATTTGAAATATCTACTGTTGTTGGTGTTGATATTATTATATCATATTTCTTATTTGAATTTTGGGGTTTATCTATAATATCTATAAATATCTGTTCATGTCCGATATAATCACAAACATCATGAACAAATTTTCTTAATTCTGGAACTATTTGTTCTTTCATTATTTTATCACTTAATCCATTATTATTTAAGGAATTTTTTATTACTTCAAAATCTTCTATATTTTGTGTTATTTCATCTATTTTTTTTATTATCATATTTGCAATAATAATTTTTTCTTCTATATTTTTAATTTTCATTTCATTATCATTCTTCTGTTTTTTAATTGTATCAAATTCTTTTTTCAATTTATTTTGTTCCTTAATTAATTCATCTAATTTCTTTTTTGTTTCACAATATTTTTTATATTTCTCTTCATTTTTATCTATTTTTTCAATTATATCTTTTGTTTCTTTTAATTTATTAATATTAATTGCATTATCATTTTTATCCTTCTCTAATTTTATTTTCATTGAATTAATATTTTTATCTATTTTATTTATTTCCTCCTTTAATAATAAATATTGTTCATATTTTTCTAATTTACTATCTAATACTAATTCTAATTCTTCTTTCTGTTTTTCTATATCATCATTTATATTTTTATTAAATAATATATTCTCATAATTTATTATCTTTCTATTTATTTCTTCCTGTTTTTCAATAAGATTATCTTTATTATTATCTACAAAATTCATTTCAAACATTTCTTTATCCTTTTCAAGTTTTAATATCTCTTTTTCTAATCTCTCAATATTATTATTTATAAACTCTTTTCTTCCTTCAATAAAAAGATGTATTTTTTCATGTAATTTCATATTTATTCCTATTACTTTATCATATGTATTTTTTTCTTCCTTTAAACATGATAATTCTAATATAAAATCATTATATAATTTATATTTTTTAAACAATTCATTTACATTTTCTATTATATCTACTTTTTTATTTTTTTCAATATCTTGTGTTATTTTTATATAATCCTTCTTTAATTTATTATATTCTTTTTCAGTAATATCTTTTAATTTATTATTAACATCTTTTAATTTTGTACTTAATTCAAAAATCTTATCATTAATATTATGAATTAAATTCTTTTTATTATTTTCAAACTCTTTATTTTCATTTTCTATATCACTATACATATCTTTAATCTTTTTCATTTTAATATCCATTTTTTTTGTATCCTTTTTTATTATATCTAATGTTTCAGAATTATTTTTATTGAATTTTTCTATTTTATCTTCTAAATCTTCTATAATCTTATTTAATTCATCTACTTCATAGCCTTCAAACTCTTCAAATTCATTATAATTTTCCATTCTTTCTTTATATTTTACAACCTCTTTCTGATTTTCATTAAACTCTTTTTCAATACTATCATACTTCTTTTTAATATCATTTGTTATATTTTTATTTATATCACTTATTTTTTTTATATTATTTTTTATTATATTAATATCTAATTCCTTCTTCTTTTTACAATCCTTTTTTAATTCTTCATCTATATTTTTCATTTCAGTTGATATATTTTTTTTCATTTGATTTGAAATTATAATACTCTTTTTTGATATATCACTTAAATATGATAAATTCGATATTTTAAATAACATATTAATTTTATCATCAGATCTTACAAATGAATTTTCTCTCGATTGCGATACAACAATGTTTTCATATATTTCATCATATGTTATTATTTCTCTTTCTATTATTTTTTCTATATCATCTTTACTTTTTTTAACAAATTTTATATTCTTAGAACTTTTAACTATATCATCATCATTAGTATATGCATCATATTTTGTTTTTTTACTATTTGTATATTTCACAAATTCTATAATCTGTTCATAATCCTGTTTTCTTATTACTATCGAATTGTTTCCATTTTCATTATTCTCTTCAAATAATTCAAACTTCTTTTTTCCTCCACAACCTTTTCTTTTCATTGTTCTTTTAATTTCATAATAATTATTATTTGATGACAATTTAATCATACAAAAACCTTCATTCATATTTTTTTTTATAAATGAAAATACTGATTTACATCTTGGAGTCTCACCAAATAATACTAATGATATACTTTCACATATTGTTGATTTTCCCATTGAATTTGTTTCACATACTCCCATTACACCTTCAATATCTTTTAAATTTATCTTTGAATTTTCACCATATATCATTATATTATTTAAAATTATTTCATCAATATCTAAATTCCTTTTGGGTTTTAAATTTTCATCTACTCCACATTCTTCAAATAATTTTAAAATATTATTTTTCATACTATCCAAATTTTTAATATTTTTATGTTGCAATTTAATATAATTTAAAAAAAATTCTAATAATTCATCTTTATTATTTACATCTGATAATAATTTATTTTTACCTTTTATTTTTATTTTTGTATCAAACTTCACAACATCATAATCAAATTTAGGCATATAATTTGTTATACTAACCCCTTCTTTCTCAAATTTATCTTTTAAATTATCTATACCTTTTTTATTACTTGATTTTAATACTAATTGAATATCCGCATATTTTGTATCTAATAATAAATTATCAATATCATAATTTGTAATATTTCCTTTATCATCCATCTCCAAACTTAATTTTTTATATTCATTTTTTACTATATGAAATGAAGCTTTCTGTTTATCCAAATCTATCATCATATATCCGTGTTTAATTGGATCTTCATTTGTTTTTTGTTGAAGTAATGATCCTACATAAAAAGCAGTATGTTCTTTATTTAAATATTGATTCATATGTAAATCCCCAAATATACAATAATCTGTTTTAAAATCTTTCATACTAAATTGTGTCCTTGCTTTATATGAATTATCAAGTGATGCACCATTAATAATACCATGATATAATGATACTGTTATATATTTTTCACATCCTTTTATATGTGTTACTTCTGGCGAATCAAATTTGGTATGAACAAATGCAACATTTTTATATAAATAAACAGCATTATCTAATAATAAATAATTTTTAAATTCTGATTCAAAATAATTTGATATTATTGGTGATAATGTATCCACACTTAATTTTTGTTCATGATTTCCTAATATTGTTATTGTATTACAAAATGATGATAATTCATGATATAAATATTTAACTAATTTTATTGCTGTTGGTGTTGTATAAAATCCATCATCCATAATATCACCTGTTAAAACTATAACATCATCACTATTTACTTTATTATCTCTAAAACATTGAAACAAATTATTAAATACACCATAATACATTTTATCAAAATCATCAGAATTTTTTATATGCACATCTGATATAGCAAATATTCGTGATACTTTCCCCCCTTTCTCTAAAATTATATGATTATTTGATTTTTTATTTATCATTATATTAAATAAATATATACATATCTTTATATATTCATCTTAAACATAAATTAATTTTTTTTCTGAAATTTATAAAATGGGTAAGCTATTGATTTTTTTTCTTTTTCCTTTTCCGGATAATTTATTATATTTTCTGTCTTTTGTCTATTTATATAATCATTCATCCAAATACACAATTTAATATTATTATCATCTTTTTGTTTCTTTAATATTTTTATTGTTAATTCTTCATATGTTTTATTTTTTAATAATGACACTACTTTTGCATATTTTTCATTATAAATATCATTTAAAGAATATATATAATCTAATTTATCTTTTAATGATTCATTATCTTCACTAATATCTATAAATTTTTTATCATCCACTTTTATCTCATAAACATATCTTTTTATTTTTGAATAATCAGTATTGTCATTAAATAATTTTTGCATTTTATTTCTTTGAACAATTAAAAATAACTTATCTTTTATTTCTTTTGTTTTTAAAATATCAAAATCTTCATTAATAACATAATAATAACTATTATAACTATTTCTTATCATTTTATTATCATATATATATTTATCTAATTCTAATAATGCTTCTATATTTAATTTTACTTTAAAACTCTTTTCTAAACTAATTTTATTTCCCTTTTTATAAATTAAACCTAATTCATCAATATAATCATTTATATTTATGCTATTAACTGTACAATCACTCAAAAATACATATTTTGATTTATCATCTTCAAATAAATATAAATTATATTTTTGTTCTTCTATATTTTTTGGTATTAGATTATTTAATATTTTATTATAAACAGGAAATATATCAGTAGTATTACCATTTGTATCATCAATCCCTTCACAATAATTTTCTTTTATTTTTGGCATATATTTTCTATAATCTGATCCCCTATAACATTTCAATAATTTAATTCTAATTTTAGTTATATCTTGAAATTTATCTAACAATGTTGTTTTATTATCAATATTCTTATAACAAAGGGCCTGTCTATAAGCATACAATAGTGATCCGGTAGTATAAGAATAAATATTAATAGTATCATCAGTATATTTAAATAATTTTATTATATCATTTTTATTTGGTGTCATTTTAACATTTTCTTTATATTTATCAATATAACCACTTATTTTTTTACTTTCTTCTATTATTTTGTCATCTATAGAATATTCAACATCTTTAATTTGTCCAATATATTCATAAAAATCAATATCTTTTATTTTTTTCCATTTATTGTCATTTGGTTCTTCTTCTGGTAACCATTCTTCTTTTTCAAAAAAATTTTTCAATTCTTTTTCTACTTTTTTATTCATATAATAAATTATATTATATAAATCTTTAAATCAAATAATTAATATATTCTTTCTCAAATTTTATCCACATATTATTATGCCAATTTTTAAATTGTTTTTTAATTTCATTTTTATTTAATTTAAAATTATTTAAAATCCAATTTATTAATTCTACGTGAATATCATGACCACTATTATATCTTTTTGCTATTATAGAAATTAAATTACTATTATCTATATCATTTTTTGAAATAATATTTTTATTTAAAAGTTTTTCTAAATTTTCATATCCATTATTATCAAAACAAGCATCAATACATGATATTATATTAAGATTTTCAGGATCATCGTTTTCTTTATTATATTCATTAATTTCCATTTTTAATATTTTTTCTTTTGATATTTCCCATTCATTTTCATCTATTTTATCTATAAAAAAATCAATTAACTCAATACAATTATATTTACAAGAAAAATATAATCCTTCAATAATCATAGAACAAACATAATCTTCAGCTATTTTATAGGTATCTACTGTTTTTAATAAATCATATAAATATAATACAGAATAATAGTTTTTCTTTTTTGAAAATTCTACAATATTTTTACATAAATTTTCCATTACTTTAAAATGTGCATCTTGATAATTTGTATAATTACAAATATCTTCATGAAATACATATTTATCTTCTTGATTTACCATTAATAAATAATAATATCGATATATCTTTAAATCTATTTATTTTTCTTTACTAATTTTTTCCCAAATTTATATTTCTTGTTTTATTATTTCTATCATTTCTTTTTCTAATTTATTTATTAATAAACTAGATATTTGCTGTTCTCTTTTAACATAATATTTTTCTAATTCTATATGTTTTTGTCTATATTTTTCTTCTAATTCTTTTTCTTTTAATTCATAATCTATTTGTAATTTTTTTACTTCAATATTTAATCTATCATTATCTTCAATAATTTTATCTAAATCTTTTTTTAATTTAATATTATTCGATAATAGTGATTCTTTTTCTTTATATACTAATACTTGTTTATGTACTGGTAAATTTTGATTTTCAATTAGTTTTGTTAATATAATAGGATCTGGTATATATGGTTTCGGACCATACATTTGATTACTTCCTTGTGGAAATACCATTGTAAAAATTTTTTTAGAAATAATTATCAAATTATGTTTATTTTTGTCATATTCATATGTATATTCTATCCAATCTACATAATCTGTTTTTTCTATAAAAGGAATCATTTTAAATGTAATATTATTTACAGTTATTTTTTTCAAATCATATAAACCATTCCAAGGGGCTATATCACAAGATACTTCTAATTTAATGCTTCTTTTATTAGTAACAATATATGGTCTAGTATAAAAAATATTACTAATTAAATATTCATCTTTATCAAGTAAACCATCTATCATATGATATCTATCTATAAATCTTAATGTATCATTAGATGGATGATTTAATGGTCCATTATCTAATATAATTATTAATGGATATCTGCTAAAAATTTTTATATTACTATTATAATTACTATTATAACAAATATTATCTTCATCTAACCATTTATCACATTCTAATAAAAATTTTATATCACTCATTTATTTTTTTACATACCATTTATTTACATAAATAAATTTAATTCAATTTTTATTACACACTTTCTCAATAACTTTATCATTTAGCACATACAAATAACACCATATATTTATATCATCATAAGTATACATTTTTATATGCAATCCTAATTAATTATCACATTCTTTCATAATATTTTTAATTTTTTTTAAACATTTCTTTGTTTCATCTGAATTTTGATTTAACATTTTTTCTATTATCTCATAATATTCTATTTTTATTTTCTCTTTTTCTATCTCTTTTTTTAATTTTATTGTTGATAATCTTCCTGATATTATTTCTAATAATGCCTTTACATCTCCATCTGCTGTATGTTCATTATTAAAATCACATCCAAATGTAACATTATATAATCTTTTTAAACTATATCTTCCATTTGTTCCTTTATATGTACAAATAATCTTATTTTTACTTTCTAATAATAATTTATATAAATCATTATAACCTATTTTTTTAATTTCTGACATTAATACATTATAATCATATTCTGCATTGTGTGCAATTATATAATCACATTTTTCTATCATTCCATAAAAATCATTATCATTTAATATTTTACTAAATTTAATTCCCTCATTTTTTGCTTTTTCATTATCAATACCATGAAATTTTATGCTTTCTTCTGGTATTAAAAAATTTAATGGCTTCCTAATTTCACTCTTTATATTATAATCATTAATATTAGCAATATTAAATTTTTCTATATAACACCATCCTATTTGTACAATATTAATATCATTATATATATCTGTTTCTTCAAAACTTTTATATAATTTATATGCTGGTATTTTTTCCTTTTCTGTATTTGAAATACCTGTTGTTTCAACATCTATTATTAATATATTTTTTTCTTTTAAACATTTCAATTCATTATGTACAAATAAATTATTTTTATTTTCTATTTTATTATCACTTTTTTTTTCTATTATTTGAGATAATAAAGAAGAACAATTTGAATTATTATCTATTCTTTCTTCTATTATTGTTCCTTTTAAAATATCATTTAATATGTGTTCCGAAATATTTATATCTTTTGATATTTTTTTTACAGTATCACCATTATTTATTCTTGTTTTAACAATACCTTTAAATTTTGATATAATACCCCCTATTGTTCTTTTATGTTCCTTTGCTATATTTTCGTATTTTTTTCCCTCTCTTATATATTTTAATAATTTTTCTTCCTCTTCTATTGTCCATTTTTTTCCACACATTTCTGAATTTTCAGACATTAATATTTTATTTTATATTTATCACTTTATATAGAATAAATAAAATTATCAAATTTTTAATAAATCCTGTTTATTACCGACATTTTTCTTTTTTGGTATAATTTCAATTGGTTTATTTTTATTATCATTATCATAATTTTCTTTATCATTAAAAATATCATTTATCATTAAATCTAATTTTGATATTCTATAATTATTTTTTAATATTGCATTTGTATAAACATTTTCATCTGCAATTATAACACATTTTGTTGATGCTCTACTAACTGCTGTATATAATAAATTCTTATTGGTCATATTTCCGTCATTTTCAGTTAATAAAATAATACCTATCTTATTTTCAGATCCCTGATATTTATGAACTGTATTAACATATGAAAATGATATATAATCATTTATATATTTATCACTAATATATAATTCAATATCATTGTCTTCTCTTATATTTATTTTATAATATCCATCTTTATATTCTGCTATTATTCCGGTCATTCCATTATATAAATTTTTATTTGTTTTTAATATTACACAATTATTACATCCTTCACATTTTTCTTTTTCTGTCTTATTTAAAATACATGCTGAATCTTTATTTATTTTCTTATTATCATAATAATTATTTTTTATCATAATATAATCTCCTATAACAAATTCCTTTTCATTACATTTTGTTACATTTTTATTTATTATTTTTCTTAAATCTTCTGTAAAATATTTAACATTATTATTTGTCGGTGTTATTATCATAATGTCATCAAATTTAATTTTAGGATCTAATAATAAACTATTAATAATTTCATATAATTTGATTTTACAATGCTCTTTTGAATTTATTTTTATATGTCTATATATATCATTATTTATCTTAGGTTTAACATTTTTTCTTATATCTAATATTGCTGTATATAAATCACCTTTTGATCTTTGTTGTGTTTTTAATTCAGTTTTAGGTATTTGTTTTGAATTTAATAAACTATTTAATACATTACCTGTTCCTATTGCTGGCAACTGTTCAACATCACCTACAAATACCATATTACCAACAAAATCATTACTTTCATTTAATTCAAATAATAAATCTCTAAATAATTCATTTGTAACCATTGACATCTCATCTATGACTAAAACATCTATCTTAGATAAATTTTTAAATTTTTTTCTTTTTAAACAAATTAAAAATCTATGGATAGTATAAACATTATCATTATATAATTCTTCCAAATCTTTTGATATTTTTAACACAACCTTTCCTGTTGGAGCTAATATAATTATATTTTTATTATATCCTTTACATATTTTTACTATACTTTTTATTGTTGTTGTTTTTCCTACTCCGGGGTATCCTGTTATAATAGAATAACAATTCTGTAAAGCATTTTTTACACCATTAATTTGATCATCACTTAATACTTTATTATTTGTTTTATCATTATAATCTATTGTATCATTAATTACATCTATTATTTTTTCTTTAGATTTTAATTTATATTCCTTCATAATATTAACAATATCATTTTCTATCAAATATTCATTATATAAATAAATATAATCATTATATTCTTTTATATGATTTTCATTTTCTAACTCTTCTAAATACTTTTCACAATCATTACAATCTTTTTTTAATTTAGATAATTTAATACATGTGTTTCCGTACTTTTTTTCTCTATATAATATATTTAATATTTCTATCTTTTTTATTGTATCTTTATCTATTTTCAATATCTTTACAATTATATCTATATTTTTCTGATCTAAAACACTAACCAAATTATATATATTTTGTTTTATAATATCTTCATTAAGTGGTAATTCTACTTCATTTACATTAAATAATTTAACAACCCTATCTAATTTCTTTCCTAATTCAATATTAAATTCAACCAAAAAATAATTTGATATATTTTGATATTTATCACTTTCTTTTTGACATTTTAAAATTTTATATGATTCTATCTTTTTTATTAAATTATTTTCTAATTCATTTCCACCTTCTTTAATATTCCATATTTCTGATCCATGTTTATCTACTAATTTTTCTATAGTTTTTTTTGCTATTTTTGCAACCTTTAATTCATCTGATAATAATCTATCAATTATTTTATCTCTTTTATTTGGTAAATTAATATCTATCAATCCAACTGCATTATATTCTTTTTTATCTTTATCATATTTATCAAGCATTATTTCATATTTTTGTAATATAATACTATCTCCAGCATCTGGTGCCATTAAACCTTCGCCTTTTATTTTGTAATCATTGTAATTATCATCAATAACATTCACAATCATATAATATCTCTTCAAATCTTTATTTTCTTCTATGTTTTCATCATTATCATCATATAATGATTTATTTTCTTTTGTATAAATAACATTTTTTATATAACCTGAGATTATATTTGGATGCTTTATATTTTTTTCCATATATAATTTCTATATATAAATATTATTTAAGTCTATACACAGTAAATAATAACTTTTATTGTGTAAATTTATATTATTAAAAATTATCATATTTAAATTTATAGATATTATCACTTTTAATTATAATTATAAAAAATTTTAAATAATTTTATTTATTATAATTAAAAAAGTGATAATATCTAATAAAAATATCCTCCCAATTATTATTATTTTAAGTGATTAAAAAAAAGTTAGGACCATGCTTAGCTCATTACTTTTTAAATAATAATTTTAAAAAAAATTACTAAAAATATTTATTAAAAATAATCACTTTTTTAATAATAATACTAAAATATTCACTAAAAGTAATCAATACTAATAATCATTGGTAGGATTTTCTAATTAAATAAATAAATAATATTCAATACTAATAATCATTGGTAGGATTTTTTATTTAAATAAATAATTATAATAATCTAATAGAATTATCAACTTTACCTTATAATTTTTTAAATATAATTTATATAATTATCAATTATTTTAATAAAATAATATATTTTTTTGTTTTTTTTATTTTTTTCATTTATTCTTTTTAAATTAATTTTTAATCCATAATTAGATAGAATTGAATTAATAAATCCAAGAAATTCTCTATTAGATACAATTTTCTTCTTTTTCATATTAAATAATGGTAAAGAATAATCTTGATTTTTAAATAATTTATTATTTTTTACATTTTCTTTATTTTTTTCAAAATCATCTTTCATAATTAACTTTTCTTTAGTTAAGCTATCATAACCTAAACTTTTTATAAGATCAATAATAATTTCCATTTTTTCTTTATATTTTGTGTCAGCTACATTTAAATATTCATTATTTTCATCACATTTCATTAAATTTGTATATTCTTCAATATTAACCAATTCATTATTAATTTCATCTTCATCTTTCTTATTAAAATTTTCAATTATTGATTTTAAATTACGAAATATATGTGTTTTTCTAAAAGCATCATCCATAAAATTTTCATCAACTTCTTCAACATTCCATATTTTTTTATAATCATATTTTATAATGGCTATTTTATCATCATACGTAGCTTCATTCTTTTTTTGTCTCGATAATATTGTTTGATATTCTTTTTCATCTAAATTGGGTGCATTTAATATAGCTTCTTTTGTATATTTATTTTCAGATGTTTGTTTTTTAAATATTGTTTGGTCAAATGAATATGTATGACCTTTCTTTTTTAATAAATCAATTAAACATGATACAAAAGTAGATTTATTTTTATTTAAATTTTCTAATTCATTATAATTATTAATAATATCATATAAATTTGTCTTCTTTATATTATAATTCTTTCTTAATTCAGTATAATAATCTCCTATATCATCTATTGTATATAAACATGAATATTCTGTATATGGAAATCCATTTAAATAAACATTGATATTATTATCTTTTAATTTTCTAATTCTACCACACATTTGTAATAACCCTCTTGGTGAGGTAGATTTATCAGATAAAATAACATACATTTTATCAATATGTTCTATATTAAAATCAACCCCTTCGCCAACAGAAGGAGAATATATTATAATTTTATATTTAGACCAAAAATCATTTACATTTCTTAATTCTTTTTTTAATGAATCATCAGAAGTAGAACAATGCATAATAGTTTTTTGATCTTTATATTTTTCATAATATGTAGTAGCAACATTTGCAGACATTGAAACAATACATATATTTTTATTATTTTTTATATCATTGTCTATAAAATTATTGAATTTATTATTATCATTTGTAAAAAAATAATGTTTTGAAACTGTTTTATATGTATTTTCTATTATTTGTAAATTAGGATCAATATCTTTTAAAAATATATATGATCTATCTGAAAAATCACCATCTAATGCTATAATTTTTTTGGCATTCTTCATAATTGTTTGCATTAAATCAAATGTAGTTCGTGGTTCCTTTAATGTAGATGATAAATAATGATTCAATAAAGATTCAGATTCATCAAAAACAATTAAATCATAAACTAAATCTTCATCTGAATTATATTTTATTTTATACAATGATTCTATTTGACATAATAATCTAGGTTCAAAAAAATCACCATCTAAATAATTTACAAATCTATAATCCTTTAATGCTCCAAATAAATCAAATGTTAATGTTTGTCTGTGCGTTATCCATAATATTCTTTCAGGTTTAAAAATATCAATTATATATTTTACTGTTACTGTTTTTCCTGTTCCGTATGCAGAAATAAAACATAATATTTTTTGTATAGCAGATATAACCCAATTTTTTATAATTTTCTTTATATCATCTTTTTTATCATCTTTATTAATAATAAATCTTTTATTTATCTTTTGTGTTTTAAATAATGGTTTTTGTATTTTATTGAAAGCCTTTAATTTGGAAAACTTTTCAGGATCATCTTTTTTTGCACAATTTTTTAAATAACCAACACCAACATCAATAATAGTTTTTTTCCTATAATCAATCCATTTCATTCTACAAGCATTTTTTTCATATTTATCAGGATTTAATTTGCTCCATTCATCCCATAATTCTAAACATTCTAAACTATTATTACAATTAAATAAAGCCATTCCAATCATAGACCAAGAAGTATAACCATCACCTCTCTTTATATTCAATATATCTAATAATTGTTTTAATTCTTTTACTGAATATAAATTTATCCAATTAGGTTCATCATTATTTATTGACATAAAATTTTTATTTGTTACAGTAATCTTATTTTTCTTTTCATATTTAAGTCTTTCTAAAAATTCATGTTTTAATATAGGTACTTTCTTATTGATCAAACAGATATAACAATCATCAAATAATTCTTTTTTATCAGTAGGCAATTCATAATTAATTCCTTTATAAAAATCTAAAGTATTATTCTTTCCAATTTTTTTAGCCCATAAAAATCTAAATAAACCAACTCTATAAACTGATGGATCTAATATTTTATTTTCAATAAGTGATGAATTATCTACTTCAGAAAACATATATTTAATACAATATATATTCTCAAAAACAATATCAGGAAAAATCATATGTGCAGATATTTTACCTTCTTCATTTCTACTTTTTAAAACAATACATCTTATTTTTTCCAATTTATATTTATTAAATACTACATTTGAAGTCAAAACATAAATTCTGTCAATATAATCATTTAATTCTGTTTGTCTATCTTTTATAATATGTTCTTCTTTAAGATCAACATCTATATGGAGTTTAACATGTGAATTATTTTCAATACTTTCATAAATACACATACTTTTTACTTGTAAAGAATAATATATATAATCTCTTTTACAAACATAGAATCTTTTAGCTCCTTTTGTTTCTATACTAATATCTTCACCAATCATAACCAAATCATTTTCTTTGGATTTTTTAATGTATTCTAAAGCAAATTTTTTCTTATAATATAATAAATATAAAACAAGTTTTTCCGCGTCAATAAATCCAAATTTTTTTTCTAAACTAATATCAGTAGTATGGGGGCCAACCGTTTCTACTGATTTCTTTTCGGTTTGTTTCGTTAAATTAATTAACATTTTAATAATATCTATATAGAAATTATTATTTTTAAAAAAACGCAACAAATTATTCTACATCAAACAAATAACATCCAGATTTTACACTTTTATCATTTCTATTTATTGTTTTAATAGTATGTGTTAATTTAATATTCATTTCCTTAAATATTAATTTAATTAAAGATAAATAATTTCGTTGCATTTCATCACTTTTTACAAATACATTATATGATTTCGATGTAAAATACATTTCAACATCATTTTTCAAATCCAATATAGCCTTTTGTTTTGCTTCATCATTATCAACATCATACATATAAAACTTTTTATTTGTTTCTGTTACACCCAATATATTGTTCAATTTATTTAATACTTCTTCTCTTTCCTTCTTATATTTTTCTGATTTTTTTGGTCTACCTCCTAGATTCTTTTTAACAACTTCTATTTTATCATCCTTTTTAATTATATCCTCCTTAATGGATTCATTATCGCTTTCAACAACTATCTTTGCTTTTACATTATTTTTTGTAGCTAGTTTTTTGTTTAAGCTCATTTAGTATATCATTACTATAGATGATTTTTATTTAAGTATGATTGCATTTCAATATTTTTAGTAATTATAATACTATTATTATTGCATTGTCGTGGTATTATTAAAAAATAGAAGACGTCCCGAAAATCGTAGATTTTTGGCGAACAGGGAGGAGATACATGCATCGGGTAGGAGCCTGCAAATTTATTTGTAAAAACTATTAATATTGTTCTCTGCAATTGTACTATATTACTTATCACATTCTTTCGCAAATTGTGATAAATTTGCATGTACCTTATTAATTCCTTTTTTTGAATTTTTAATTTATCTATTATTCATATTCTATTTTACCATGAGGTACTTCCGTTCTATTTTTTATTTTATAACTTTTTATTTTATCATTTTCAATTTCAACATAATAATCATCGCATATAGTTATTAACCATCTTACAACTTCTAAATATCCATTGCCACATGTATATCTAAAAGCGGAATCATTATCAGCACGTAAATTTGGTTTATCATCTAATCCATATAACCATTGTGCTACTCCTAATTTTCCATTAAAACATGCTGATCTAAAAATTTCATCATTATTAGCATGTATATTTGGTTTATTATCTAATCCATATAACCATTTTATAACTTCTAAATGTTCATTTTCACATGCATTTATAAAAGCATCATCATTATTTAAAACATATATATTTGTTTTATCTAAACCATATAACCATTTTGCTATTTCTATATGTCCATTTACACATGCATATGTAAAAGCTCCATCATATGCATGTATATTTGGTTTATCTTCTAATCCATATAACCATTGTGCTATATTTATATGTCCATTACAACATGCAAATATAAAAGCGAAATCATCTAAAGAATGTATATTTGGTTTGTCATCTAATTCATATAACCATTGTGCTATATTTATATGTCCATTTCTACATGCATTTATAAAAGCTTCATCATTTTCAGCATGTATATTTGGCTTATCATCTAATTCATATAACCATTTTACAACTTCTAAATGTCCATGATAACATGCATATCTAAAGGCTTCATCAATTTTAGCATGTATATTTGGTTTATCATCTAATCCATATAACCATTGTGCAATATTTATATGTCCATTTCTACATGCAGATCTAAAAGCGTAATCATTTTCTTTATGTATATTTGGTTTATTATTAATAAATAATTTTTGTGCTACAATTAAATTTCCATTTTCACATGCTTTTATAAAAGAATCTTCCATATATAATTTTTTATAATCAATATAATTAAAGTATAATAATAGACATAATATTTTCAATTTTTAATGTATTTTTCTATTTTTTATAAAAATATAAGTCAGATCAGTTCAATTAATAACATCATATAAAAAAATATAGATTATGAAATAAATAGGGGAAAATCAACAGATGGAAGACCATCAAATATAGTTATGTTAACACCTGATTGCTTCAAAAGACTTTGTATGAGATCCAAAACCAAGAAAGCCGAAGAGATTAGAACATATTTTATTGAACTTGAAAAATATCTTGATGAATATAAAAATTGTATTATTCAATCTCTTAATAAAAAAATAAATTGTTTAGAAAATAATAAATAAATTATATATTCGCAACATATAGCACGCATATATAAAAACATATACTAGAGTGGGTGATAAATGGTAGTTTGTATTACTTTTAAGAGTAGGGGTCTAAAAGATTTTTTTATCAATATAATACATATATGAATTTATTAGAATATTTAAAAAAATATACTACTATAAGTAATACATTTATAAATGATTTTTTTAGCTTATATTCAATTAAAACTAATCAAAATGATTATATTATTAATATGCATACTTTAGCAAAATGGTTAAAAACAGCTCCAGAATCTTTAATGAAAACATTAGTTAAATCATATACTAAAAATATTGATTATACGTTAAAAAAAGGAAAATCTACAGGTGGTAGACCTTCTAATATAGTTATGTTAACACCTGATTGTTTCAAAAGACTTTGTATGAGATCTACCACTAAGAAAGCCGAAGAGGTCAGAACATATTTTATTGAACTTGAAAAACATCTTGATAAATATAAAAATTACATTATTCAATCTCTTAATAAAAAAGTTGGAATATTAGAAAATAATCAAAAAACTAAACAAAACATTAATAGTGGTGTTATTTATATTATGAAAACTGATTTAGATATTGAAGGTATATATAAAATAGGTAAAACAACAAAATTTAAATCTAGATTAGCAACACATAATAGTTCACATGTAGATGATGTTGAAGTTTTATTAGTATATGAAACAAATAACATAACAGAAGTTGAAAAATGTTTAAAAGGTTTATTAATTAGCAAACAATACAGAAAAAGAAAGGAATTTTATCAAGTTGACTTAGATATACTAAAAGAACTTATACAAAATTGCGATTGTATGGCATTAAAAGCAAAAGGAAAACCTAAAAAATTCAAACAAACTGGTGGCTTTTATGTTGCATTGGTTAAAAATTAATTATTTTTATTACTTATTATATCCTTTCTCATTCACCTTATAATTCAACACATGCAAATAAAACCATCTATTTGTTTCAACATAATTATCCTGTTTTATATGCAATCCTAATTTATTTATATATTCTTTTATCTTTTCATATCGTTCTACACTTTCAGACACTATCATTTCACCATTATATCTTAACACTCTAACAGCTTCATCTATATATTTCTTCCAATTGCTCCCCATTAAACTCTGACTAAATATACATATATCTACTGTTTCGTCTTCATCCGGTAAATTACTTATATCACATGCAATTGATCCATTAAATGAAACATGATCATATCCAATTATTTCGAATTTTTTATTGTCTTCAAAATGCTTTTTTATTATATTTCTTCCACATCCTAAATCCAATATTTTTAATTTCTTATTACTTCTCTCTTCTAAATAACTTATTATCTTATTAACAGGTATTTCATCCTGATTGTCATATCCTTTAAAACTAAAATCTCTATTGTCATGATATTGATGCCATAATTTCGAATCATCTTTAAACATCTCATTTGTTTTGTCCGATTTTTGTATTGACATCTTTTTTGTTAATTCTTGATATTCTGATTGTATTCTCTCTCTTTTTTCTTTATCTGTTTCTTTTGGTTTATCTTCTTTCTGTTTTATAGTTGTTGATTTCTTATCTGGTTGTTTTTCTTTTATTGCTGGATTGTTGGGAAAATATTGCTGGTATTCTGTTATAAATTCTTCCCATAATTTACGTATTTCTGGATCTTTCATAATTTGTGTTTTTTCTTTATAATTTATTACTTGATTACTTAACCATGATCCCATTTGTTTTACATCAATATTTTTTTCATGGTTTGATGGTCTTTTCTTATTTATATTAATATATTTTTTAACATTAAATAATATATTCTTCCATTCTGATTCATTATCTAAAAAATATTCTTTATATTCTTTAATAAATTTTTCCCATTCCTTTTTTATATCTTCATTTTTCATTATTCTATCATTATTTTTATAATTTTTTATTTGATTAGTTATCCACAATCCCATTTTTTTTATATTTTCATTTTTATCTTTTGATGATGGTCTTTTTTTATTTTCATTAATATATTTTTTTATATTATTTAACATATTTTTCCATTCTAATTCATTATCTAATACATATTTACTATAATCTTTTATAAATTGTTCCCATTCTTTTCTAATATTTTCATTCTTCATTATTCTATCATTTTTTTTATAATTTTGTTGTTGCATAATTAACCAATGACCCATTTTTGATATATCAATATTATTATCTGTACAAATAGGCCTTTTTTTATTTATATTAATATATTTTTTTACATTACTTAACATATTTTTCCATACCATTTTATTATCTAAAAAATATTCTTTATATTGCTTAATAAAATTTTCCCATAATTTACATATTTCTTGATTTTTCATAATATTTGTTTTTTCTTTATAATTTTTTTGTTGATTACTTAACCATGATCCCATCTGTTTTATATCAATATTTTTATCTGTACATGATGGTTTTTTTTTATTTATATTAATATATTCTATTACATTATTTAAATTTATTATCCATCTTTCTTTATCACATATAAAATATTCTTTATATTTATCTATAAATTTTTTCCAAATATTTAATATATTATTTTTTTTCATATTAAATATTTTTTTTATATAATTACATTGTTGTTGTACCAACCATGTACCTAATTTTTTTATATCTTTATTTTTCGACATAGAATTTGGTCTCTTCTTATTTTTATCAATATAATCACTCACTTTCTTTATCATCTCATCAAATTTCTCTTCACTGCTTGGTATTACTGTTGCTTTTATATATCCTCCAAATAACTTCTTACTCAAATCTATTTCACCATCAATTTCCCATAATACTTGTATATCATCATTCGCATGTACAAACGGTTTTATATTTCTATTTGGTTTTTCTATTTTTTTATTACTTTTAACTTTACCTTTTGTTTCTACATAAATGTCATCTTTCTTTTTCACTAAATACATTGTTTCTTCAGAATCATTATTAATATAAATATCTTCTTCCAATACTTTATTGTTTATTATTTGCACATTTTTATCCACTTTCTCAGCCAACTTTTCAAAATTCTCTTTTTCTGATATTTTTTTATCATATTTAATTTCATGCTTTTCAAATAATTCCTTTTTATTATACTCTTTTTCTTTCATTACTAATCCATTTTTATATAAATTATCATTAATCTCCTTATCACTATATAATTCAGGATATTTCAAACACATTTCAAACATATATGGATCCTCTTGTCTCAATGCTGACAATACATTTAATATACCATTGAAATTTCCTGTTTTACTCATTTCATTTCTTATTACCTTATCTTTGTCTTCTATAGTTTTGCAATCTTTATATTTATTTACATCAACATATGTGGGGATTAATACAGTTGATATATTATCTTGTTTCCTACACACTCTACCAATATTTTGTACTATTTCTATATAACTCTGTTTAGGATCAACAAAAACTATTTGATTACACCGTTTTGTGTCAATTCCCTCGCCTAAAGTTTTACATGATGCCAATATAAATATTTCATCATCTTTTGTACTATCAAACTCTTCTAATATTTTTTTCCTATTTTTTGTATTTGCAGTAATCCCTTTAAATTCTATATTTTTATATTTCTTCTTTAATTTTGGAAATTCATATTTAACAATATTATCAAAACATTTTTTAAATTCTTTCTTATTATCTTCATCTGAAAAGTCCATAATATTTGATCCTTTATTTGTTTTGGTATCATTATTACTTCTAGAATGAAATGTTAATACTCTATTATTACCTGTTTCTAATATACTTCTACTAATAGCTTCAAATATTGATTTATCCGTATTTTCTGTATACAAATCAACTCTAATATTAAAATCATTTAATATATTATCATTAACTCCATTTGTATGCATATATTCATATATCATTTTGCCACAATGTAATTCTTCACTATCATAAGTATCTTCATCATCTTCAATATCATATTCATTATCATCAATAGTTATATTCGTAATTGGTTCATACATTTTAATACCATTACTATTTTTAGGTGTTGCTGTAAAAAATAGAGATTTATTAACATAATCATCTATAAATGATCCAATCATATCATCATCATCCAAATTATCATCACTATCAATATCACTGTAATCATCTTCATTATAATCAACCCCAAATAACAACTTCTTCATATTTTCTCCTAAAATGTGATGAGCTTCATCAAAACACATCAAATCTATTTTCATACTATTTTGTTTTATAATATTAACTAAAATATCTAAACTTTGATATGTTATCAATACTATTTTATTATCATCTATTTTTAAAAATTTTAATATTGATTCTTCATTTGTAGTAACATTTAAATCTAATGGATATTTTGTTTTATCACTTAATTCATTTTTTGAACATACTGTCATTAACTTAAATTTTTTATCATAATATTTATCATTATATTCCTGCTTTTCTTTACTTAAAAAATAATCTTCGTTAAATTGTGTTATAAGATTTATAGATGGAACAACTACAACAGATAATTTTAACCCATATTTCAATAAGCAAATATATATTAAAAACGATTTACCAGCACCACAAAACATTTTTATCAAACCTTTATTATCTATCTTAAAATCCTCTTCTATTTTATTTAAACATTCTATTTGATGCTTTTTAGGTGTTATAGTCATTTTATTATATATTGTAAATAATATTATTGCTTTAAATAATATTATCAAATTTTTAAATTACTAATTTTCCAACTGCTTTTTGGCAACAAGTTTTTTAGTTTTCATAACTTTATCTTTACCAGTTAAACATACTCTTTTTACACTTTCTGTGACATCTTTCATTTTCTTTTTATCTTCACTTTCAAAAGATTCAAAATAGTTATCAAATTTATAGCTCTTTTTGTCATCCTTATCTAATCTTTTATTATACAATATATTAGTTTTATCCGATATTATTTGTTCTATTACAATATTTTTATCTTTGCATTCCCATTCGTTTTCATTATTATAAACATATATATCATTGCAATCAGCTCTAGATAATAAAATGTTATGGTTTTCAGGTTTTTCATCATTAAAATGTATTTTCTTTACAAAT
>Ga0114963_10000791_pt1 | contig 21514 bp, 22 predicted proteins | sample C_131016_EF_Meta_FD_87019 | JGI IMG/M metagenome (GOLD analysis project Ga0114963, IMG submission 87019) | Freshwater microbial communities from Lake Croche, Canada to study carbon cycling - C_131016_EF_MetaG | ecosystem: Environmental > Aquatic > Freshwater > Lake | place: Lake Croche, Canada...
CCCCGTGAATGGTTTCTCATGGCAGATGCGCTAGGAACCTTATCGCCACAGAAACCAGACATAGAGTGTAATTACTTCAAGATCAAAAGCCGCCAACCCCTTTCCGTATGGAAGGATAACGGCTGGTTACCCCGTAAAGGCGGTCGTGGTTCCACTGGGGACGGTCGAAGCATGTTAGCAGACCCCAAACGAAATCCCGATGAACGGGGATGGTTTCAATGGTATTGCCGATATTGGTTAGGACGACGCATCCCAGATCTGGATGCTGTCCAAATAGCGAGGTGGCGTTCCTTTACGAGGCATGTAGGCGCTATAAAACATCGTTGTAAAGCGCATAATGTGTCATGTAGTCCACGAGAACGTCAAGCGCTCTTACAGTGGTCTTATGACCCTTTTATATAATCGGTACACAATTCTCTGTTCGCACATCGTACATAAATCCAGGTTTGTTAGCACATTCGAGTACCTTTGCTGATAACACCACCGCCCGTCGGGATCGAGTCGGTGATTTGGCTGTCAAACTAGGTTTTTTACAGCGTCTGGTTTTTGGATTTCGGACAGAATCAGATGTACACGGTGTCAGTGTCTTTGCGGATCCTCGAGCTATCGCCAATCTGCGTACCATTTGCTGTCGTACCTTGCTCCATCTCGCATAAGGTGCCACAACATTCTCACGATCCAAATAATTATAGTGATTATCCCCCTTCTCCAAGCCGTATTCTGGGCACATTGCGCCCATATCACAGGTGTGATTCCCTACTCTCGTCAGTAAGGGTTTGCGAAGGGCCTCCACCAAGGAATCAGACATGAAATTGGAAAATTTCTTAAACAGACCAAAGATCAAAAAGGCTAGATCTCGATCTACCTTGAAGCAAGGACCCTTCAAGCTAGGTACCTGAACTAAGAGATTCTTCCACGTCAAACACGCAAATCCGAAATCAATGATGACGACTCGTTGTATATCCGCAGACAACATGATATTTCCTGAATGTAAATCTCGGTGATTGAAATGGAGACGATTTCCAAAGAATTCCAAGATCGTCGCCAGTCTCGTGAGCACAAAGGGAACCAGCACATCGTTTGATTCCTTCGAGACATCCTCAATATATCCCCCTAAGGTATCATCCATAAGTTCTGTCACCAAATACATCTTATTTCGTTTGAAATCATAGCCCATCTTGTATAAATAAGGTACGTAGGGACCGTTCACCTGATCCATGCTTTCGTGAAGCAACAGGATGTGAATTATAATTTCCATGACACAGGAGTGAAATTCATACGGATTTTGAATACGAAACATTTCCTTAATTGCGTATATCTTTCCTTTGTGTTTTGCACTGTAAAGAATGCCATATGTTCCTTTTCCGATAATTTCCATAATTTCATATGGCGTGCCGTTAACGGTTAACACATATTTATCATCCTTGTGTTTACGACGCCCTAAAGTAGCTATGGCTACTTTCGATTTGTCAATCGTTAATAGATCTGTACTAGGGTCTAATACAAGATCTAACCCATATGGTCTTAGATCCATCCTACATCTGTAGGAGATTTGTTCTTAGAGGCTTACTGTAACTATTTTTTTAGTAGATTCAGTGGTCTAAGGCTTTCGTTCTTGATACCTTCAATGGAGATTGAAGGATTCGGAACGCCCCTCACGGGTCATACGGTATGGATGGTTCGGGACTCTTGGGTTCCGTGGGAATTCATTCCCCAAACACCCTGTCGCATGCTTCTTACAGGAAGTCCCGCATCAATAGTGTATGGAGAACCGTGGACCTATATTGTCCATCCTACGAGCCAAAAGGACTGGTCTTGTGCGGCCACGATCTTGAAAGCCTTTGGTGCCGGTGTCGTCGCTTGGACCTCGGATCTTGTTGTTCCTCCTTCCTTCTTACGCTTTCTCGAATCGGCTCCTTATACACGCATCATGATGGGATATATAACAGAACCACCTCTGCTTCCAGACGCCGTCTTCTTTCCCTTTTCCAAAACACCTGATCCGCTCTTCCTATCGATTTGTAAGGCTATGCCATCACGAAAGGGTCATGGTACCTACACTGTCCATACACAATGGGATGATGTCATCACCATGATGGCAGAATCCGGAATGTCTCTTCTCATATCGGATGTTGGAGAAACAGCGTGGACCCTGTTCTGGTACAAACGGTCAGACAGTGTCCAGGTAACGGAGTCAGTCGCCAAAGCACAAGCCTTACAACTTGTAAAGGCGGCGACAAATTTACTAGAACTACGGTAGTTCTTATGATTTTATAGGATGTTATAAACATCACTTAGACCGCTGAACTTTTAAAATGAGCACTTGACGACGACCCAAAGGGTCGTCGTAAAAGGCTCTTTTAATAGATTCAGGGCGCCCTTAAGACTGTGTTAACTTTAAAACGGGCACCAAAGGTGCCCGTTTTAAATGTTTACGGGTCTAAAATGAATTGCTTAGTGCTTCTTGCTGTGCTTCTTGGTGAAGAGCTTGAACTGGCCCTTCTTGGCGATGTAGCCAGCGGCTCTCAGCCTCTTGATGGCCTTGAGACCCGCCTTGTGCGCCTTGCGGGACACAATGCGACCCTTGTGCATCATCAGGTCAGACTTCTTGAGCCCACCCGCCGTGTGCATAGCATTACCGTTCATCACGGCCTTGCGAGACCCAACCGCAGGCACACGTGCACCGCCCATCATGTTGTTCTTACGGGACATGTTGTTCTTACGGGACATGTTGTTCTTACGGGACATGTTGTTCTTACGGGACATGTTGTTCTTACGCATCATACCGTTCATACCATTATTCATGGGGGCGTTCATGGCGTTCATGTGGTTCTACCGAAACAACATATTTTTTTCAAAGAAGGTCGGATCTCGGCTCACCGGAAACGCACTCTCTTGTACCGGTCCACTCATCCAAGTCTCCAACCGCTCTACATCTGGAAGTGGATCTAACGCACGAGCCCGTTCCAAGGCCCCCGTAGACATCTTTTTGTAATATTCCCCATCCCGTTTCAAATGGCGAATGGCCGAGACCCAGGCATCCAAATCAGTTCGATCGCAATAGATGGCGGCGCTTTCGCAACATTCTCGCAAGCCGGGGGTTGGCGATACGATCACCGGGATGCCCGAACTCATCGCTTCTACAGCAGTACGGCCCCATGTCTCCTCCTTGCTCGGCATAATCTGAACCCAGGTCTGCGCATAGACATCTCGAATCTTGGGAGTATGCTCAATATACTTCAAGTTCGGGACATCCGATACCGTAATCTGCTTTCTGTACCCGCCCCTCACGCCTAAAAATTCGACATCCGGAAGGGCCTTTGCCAACTGTACCAACAGATTTCCTCCCTTGTTACTATTCACGTTACTCAAGGTAACATACTTTCGTTCCTTTCCTTCTTCTCTCCCATATTCCCGATAATCCACCATCGGAAATACAATCGTACACGCAGAATCGGGAACATCAATACGTGTCGATCGCAAAGATTTCGAATTAAACACCGTCCATTGACGTCCTTTCAACTGCGGATGAATCCAGGGTTTTCCAACTGCTCTTACATAATTATCTGTATGAACCCATTCCACCATAGGACGACCCGTAACCCGTGAAAACCATTGTAATTGCTTGCGAAACAGACAGGTGTTCGTATGAAACTGATGCGTCGTCTTGGCGACTTCAAACAACAGCTTGGTGTCCTGTAAATCAAAACAGCGTATACCCTCAAAGGTTCGTTGTGGATATCCTCGACTCGCCACCCATACATCGTACTTGTACGGTTTCTTCATCAAATGACGGTTAACGGTGTGTGTACAAATCTCACTTCCTGCGTTTACAAAGGGCACATAGTCATGTAAGATCCAAAGAATGCGAATGCGTGTATCAGGGGGTTCGATATCCTTCCACATCGGCCACTTGGAATATTCAATCAATGCCGCCTGTTCAGGGGGTATATAGATTGAATTCCTGGTTCTCACATCACCGAGAACGATGACAAGCACCAACAAGCCCCACAAGAGCCACAAGTACTCCATTCTTAGTATAGGGTTTGAAAATTATATCGACTGTAACGACAAGTCTGCGGCTTCCTTACTTGCCAACAAGTCCTTCCGCCACTTATTCAACAAGATAGGATTTGGCACCTTGACATGACTCACATACTTCATAAAGCGATACATGTTCCAAGGATCATAGACACCCGCTAAATGAATGAGGAAGTCGCCGGGTTTGTACAGACGAGTGGTTGTATCAGTCGCATCATCTGTGGGCCCAAATAGATAGGAATTAAAGATCCAATGATCGTGGCAGGTCTCGATCTGAGCCTTGTCTCCAGGATTCCCCTCATATAACTTGATCATAGCCGCATTATCCCACCAGATATGGTGTAAGAGATCGGTTTGCGCATACGCTCTCTTGAAAAAATCCTTGGCCCACTGGGATTTCCCACGAATCAGCATATGTCCATTATTGTAATGTCGGCACGCATCGAAGGTCCACAACAGTTCCTTGTCCTTAGGAAGAAGAGGGAGGACCTGTGTTTCTAACGCAAGGTCTGGATTCATAATAATAACATCGGCGTCACTTACAAAAAGATAATCGTATTCAAACAGATATTTCTGTATGAAATTAAATTTCGACCATGGAATCGGCCTCGAGCGGTCCCAACAGTCCTCTCCGCCAATGTGACAATCGTATCCGTGTTTCAGGGCGTAATCCCGCTTTGATTGAAGACCTAGTTCTACTGCTTTTTTATAATCAGCGCCGACGCAGAAGGTAAGAATAGCGATCTTTGTCATTTGATTATATCCAATGACAACGATTTAGATGATCATCATTGACAAAAAATTGAAGGGATGCGGAGACCTGAAGTCCGTCAATAATCCCTTCTCTAATTTCATGTCTACTAAGTATACGAAGAATGAAGCAGGTGAGTTTGTATGTCCCCATTGCCCTAAGGTATGTGAGAAGCAGAATACCATGTTCTATCACATCGCCCACGATCATGAGGAAACGAAGCCCTTCAACTGTAAGCATTGCGCTTCAGGCTTTATTCAACGGGGACAGTGGCTCAAACATCTGGCGCATCATCATCCTGAGACTCCTCACCCTGCGGGGGAGGTGAATCCCTATGTAGGGATTGCGTTTCACTGTCCTTCTTGCGAACGAGAGCCCATGAAGACCAAGGCTCAACTCATTGTTCATTACATTCGTACCCACTGTAAGGAATGGATTCCATCCTTTACCAGAGGAGAGCCTTGTTCCGAATGCCACCGACTCTTTAATTCTCCTGGCGCCTACCTACATCATGCGGCCGAGTGTTTCCAAGCAAGAGCCCCTGAAGATCACGCCATGGTGATTGCGCGTATTAGATAGATTCCGTGATATCCTAACGCAGCGAAACCAAGTAAAAGCAGCATTTCGAAATACCGACGTTCTGTATCCTTTTGAAGGACTCCCATAAGGATAAGAAGAGGCGCAATCAAAAACACGTGTATCCAATTCACCCACGCACTCTTTCCCTCCTTTATTTTTAGGTACGCCTTGTACAATTGATAGATAAGTAAGAATGCGCCGACTCCTCCTAGGGTATAAAAGACCCATTCAGGGAGTGAGTCTCTGGCTAATCCTACATAAATAAGTGAAGGCGCAATTATTAGCACATGTAATAGATGAAGAATGATATGTGAGGACAGCATCTTTACTTATCCTATCTAAAAAAATGAACCTATCTTCGCTCGATCAGGTACTTCAAAGATGCAATCTACAATCACAGCCATACAGGCATGGGGAGACGGCCGAAGAGGGACATCGGATGAACTTATTGCGGCCCTTACAGTTCGGCTGATTACAGCCGAAGCCTCACTTGGTCATTCGGCCAGGATGCCCACAGATCCGCTAATTAAGAGTGTCCTTGATTTAGCAAGAGGTCCTACACAGTTACGAGTGAAAACAGGTCTTCGTGTCTTTACAGACGGATCGTGTACATCGAATGGGCGTCGAGGCGCAAAAGCAGGTATTGGTGTCTACATTACTCGGGATGATGTTCCTATCAAGTCACATTCAGCGCCCCTTGGCCACGACGAACCTCATACCAATCAACGGGCCGAACTCCAGGCCCTGTATCATGGACTACAATTTATAGCCGAACAACCCTCGCCTGTAGCCAATGTATACACAGATTCCAAGTATTCCTTGGATTGTTTACAACGGTGGTCGGCTCGATGGAAGAGGGACAATTGGAGAAAGGCGGATGGGAAGCCGGTGCTACATCAAGACCTTCTGAAACCCATGGTGGATCTGTGGACCCAGTTATCGAAGACGGTAACGCTTCATCATGTGGAGGCGCATACAGGGCGGGGGGATATACTGTCGTTGGGAAATGCGAAGGCGGATGAATTGGCGACGATGGCTACAGGAAATACTCCCACCGCAGGTGGGAGTATTCTCAGTAGTCATCTACCGACGATGGCTACAGGCGGCGGCCATCTAGCGACGGCAGCAACCGGCTCCGCCGGTTCCTGCCTAACGACGATGGCCACCTGCGGAACACATTCAGCAGATGTAAGCACCTTTGCGTCTCTTATACACCCAGCAGCGAATACAGCCGGTCGCACCCTGTTTGCGGATAGTACTGCGAAAACCTCTACACTTCCCTTTAATCCTTACAGCACTCCCAACATCCTGTCCTTGTTCTAGGTGATAACAATCGTGGATACAACACCGTCTCTAGGCTTTACAAGAGGCGGATCTACAATATACTTGTTCAAATGCTGTAAGGATCGATAGTACTGAACATCAATCGGCGCATGATAAAATTGGAGTTGTTGTAAGATGTCTGGAAGGGCTCCATGCCGAACAAGATATCCATGCGTTCCCCAGTTCCCGCCACCCTTGATTTCATGGCTATATCGTAACACATTCGGTGAAATACGTTCACCGTGCGGCTTATTGATTCCAACAAAGAGAATATCCCAATTTGACGGTACTTCGTGCTGTATCACAGTCCATCGTTTCAGAAAGTCTTCTGGCACCTCACAATCGTCCTCCAAAATCAAGTGGCCGTGGCTTTTAGAGACCGGAAGGGATGCGAGATGCTGTAACAATCGCTTGTGTGATAACCAACATCCATATTCACCAGGTCTTCGTACAATGTTCGTAGTTGTCTTATGATCCTTATTTTTATCAGGTCCCGTCAAGGACGGATGAATGCCTTCCTCCTCCGCATCCTTACGATTCACATCCTTTCCATAGGTTGCGGCCCATCGCTTTATAGGCAATCCAAGGACTCTGGCATCCCGCTGAAATTGCGCCAACCGTTCTGTATCCTTGTCCAAGTTGATCACCCACGCATCATCGATACTAGGAGGACTTGGTGTTGTTAAATAGGCCAGCGCTAGTAAGAGTGCGAAGACTCCCACAACCAGGAGAATGTTTTCCCATGTATTCATTCCTATATATTAATAAGAACTTTGTAACCAATTCAAAAGAAGTTTCTTACCATCCACGCTTTTTTCAGGATGGAACTGTATCAGGACCGACTGTTTGAACCGTACAATCATTGCTTGATCCTTGTAAGACGCAAGTAGGTTCAGAGATGTAGGAAGAGAATGAGAGGAAAAGAAGCATCGATGATGACGTCGCATCACCATCGGGTCCTTGATTCCCTCGAACAGGGGATCTTTCTTCGTAATAGGAAGGTGAATAATATCTGTTTGAACATAGGCCGCCTTCTTCATGTCGACTCCTAATTGAACCAGAATGCTTTCCATGGAGTAACAAAGAGCCATGATTTGCTTGCCCTTCAATAAGGCGAGAGGAGGCACCTGTGGCGCATCTGGGGATACAACCGACGTTGGACTTCCTGAGAAAATCCAATGACGAATGGAACTATGATTTATTGTATGGACAAGGGCCGATGAAGAGTTCCTTACACCATCGACCACATGAGTACGATATCCCAATGAATGAATCGCATTAATAAGATACCGACATCCGTACAAGGTACTATACATGTTGATGATTCCCACAATCATTCCTACAGTTTGCCTAACAAATACTCTGCCGATTCCAAGGCGGATTCGATCCAGGTCTGTGTAGGATTCACCGACTCTCCTGTCAAATAGACATTCGGAAACGGATGATGAGCCTCCTTTGATGCGGCTTTTACATCATAGGATCCAGGTACCCAATAGGTACATCCCTGTGTCCAATCATGCTTCTTCAAGTAGGTCGGAGCCGGAATATCGGCTCCAGGAAACAGCGCCTTTGCGTGACGTTGAATCGCAAGTTCCAAGGCCTTGCCTTCCAATTCACGCCAATACTTGGTATCCTCTCCATCCGTATAACTAATCATAATGAGACCGGTCTTGGGATTGATCGGAATCACGAAGCGCAAGGGATTGGCGGTCACTGTTTTATCAAGTCCTTCGAACCAACAACGACCCTCAGCGCCCGTCGGATACACAGCGTAAATACGGATTAAGGCGCCTGTATTCAACTGTTTGAGTAGCGGAGCCCCCTTCAAAATACTGAACGTCGATAAAGAACACCGACAGGTCGCAATAATGATGTTTGTAGACCGAATATGAAAGGGTTTCTTATCATCCTTCGGCCCGTATACACCTTGAACATCGATTATGCCATCTGCGCCCCTGGTAATATCGGAGACCTTATAGCGGACCCTACAGTCTGCGCCTGCGGATACTGCGTCCTTGTGCTTTCCTTCAGCAAGTTGATCCAAGCCACCGACCAAGCCGTAAAAGGCTGCTGTCTTGGTATTATGCGCCGCCATGGGGGCTTTCGGCCTAAAGAGCGGAAGGGCTACATCGGCCCTCAAGGTGTCTATTTCCGATGTGTAAGGATACTTCATAAGAATCGAATTCATGGTGGAGGGAACAAGATCCTTGATTGTGTGAGTTCCCAAGGTCTTTGACGGCAAGGCTTCCAACGCACTTCTTATAGGCGCAAATAAGTCTACAAAGTCATTGGGTTCTCCTTCATACAAGGAATCGGCGCCGATCGGATAAGTCTTCAATCCGTAACGTTTCACCAAGGCCGCAACACGTTTGTGCGCATGAAAAATGCGACCCGCACCAACTTCATATTGAAATGCGGGGAAGTCCTTTGTTTTCGGAACACGTTCCGTAGAGATACGGCCTCCCAAGACAGGATACTGTTCCAACAACAATACGTGCTTCTTTTTCTTTGCTAACCCTTCGGCCACTGTAAGGCCCGCTATTCCACCTCCTACAATGATATAATCGTATATCATTCTACCAGATGTTGCTATTTAGTCTAGTTTCGTAATCCATGATACAATTTGATCTGTTTCCGCCGACTGTATCTGACTTACGGTTTGCTTCGGCTTGAAGAAGACAAAGGTCGGAAATTTGCGAACAGCGCAATATCCCGATGTGTAAGAATTTATAGTTTCATCGCATTTCCAATAAGGGATTCCCTTTGTAAGCGCCGCTGATTCTACAGCCTCGTGTTTAATATTCTTACAAGGGCCGCACCAGGCCGCCGTAAAATAGACGATCCACCCCTTCTTATAAAGGTCTGTCTTGTCATGAAACATGCGTTCAAAGTCTTCTTGCGTAATGTTCATCCGTACTGCTGTCTTATAAAATCGTAAGTTCCTTTTAACCCAGCCGTAATGACGACTGCGGCCAAGGCACCCGCAATGACGGGACCAGGTCCGGAGTCCTCTTGTTTCGAGCCCCCCCCCGTTTGTTCCTTCAACTGTAAGACGGCGCCTCCTCGTTGTTTCACCGAAGGCCCTTCTTGAAGCTTTGCCTCTGTAGTGGGTACAGTAGTCGCCGTCGGCACAGGCACCGTATGTTTTATACACTTCTCCGTATGCGTGTGAGGAAGACCAAACAAATGTCCATATGCGCACATAAAGGTATTGATGATATCACCAATCGATCCATCCGTCGTTAATCCTACCGAACTTAAATAGGGTTCCACCTGTCCCAACACTCCCTCCCGTGGTGTGTGAAGGCGAAAGGCCTTGCTATCAATCGGTCCAAACACTGTATTCAGAACCACAGGTGCTTCCACACCATTCTTCAGAATATCCTCGGTCATAAAGGTGGCATGAAAGGCGTCCCAGGCCACCCACGCCCATCCAATCAAGAAGGTAAAGAGGTTGAAACAAAGAATCAGTTTCGCCAATCCCTGAATCCAACTTCCCATGTAAAACTTGTCAGCGCCTAGAAGACCAAAAAACACAGCCAACAAGGCAAAGACAACATACGACTTGTCTGCCACCATTGTGGGAGCGCCTGGTGTTACAAAGACTCCTCGCCCAATATTACGAATCCAATCCAAGGGACTCGATAAGCCCTCCTTCATAACTACGTCCCGTTGCCATATGATTTGTGACAAATCCCACCAATACCAGGCACCAAACGTAAGTAAATTTAGAAAGGCCTTTTGAAAGCCCGTCTTGAAGGATCGCAAGTAAAAATGGTCTCCGCCCACTAAGCCAAAGAGTACTGACAAGACAACAAAGACGTACCAGTTGCGGTCGGCACCACCCCACGTATCTACGTCACTCACGTGCTGTTTCAAGTCTGACATCCTATTCATCTGTATCAAATTTTACACCGTGAACAGAACGCCCCCAAGACCCGCTACCACACGAAGCACGTTGTAATTAATCGCATACACTGTAACGCCTGCCGGTACAGAGGCTACCTGTGTATTCATCTTGAGTTGTAAAACAATGTTATCAATACGACTGGCATTCATCGACCCCTGTGGTTGCGCCGCCTCCGGAGCCAAACTAAAACTGTACACATAAATGAAATCATTCGGAATCGCCGTATGACGTTGCCAAGGGACCATCAATCGAAAATAGGTGGCCGGCTGAACTTCAAACCGATCATATCCATCTAACTGAAGTAAGGCGGTGCTAATCAAATCCAAATTAGGAATACCCCCCTGTAACAGCAATCGACTCCCGTAGTTAAAGTATTCGTGCGACGCCAACATACGATCCTGGTTCACGACCCAAATCATTTCCTTGATGGGATGATTGAAGGTAAGAGGCACATTGACCTGCGTTGTATTTTGCGGAATGCTGTAACGTTTCTGTTGTTGAACCTGTTCAATCAAATATTCGTGTTTAGAACTAACAAAGCGTCGGCGTTCCTCCACATCCAGATAAATATAATCGCCCCACAGCGTCATATCTGTAATCACAGGAGGAGACGCAATCGGTGCGACCCAAGATCCATCGTTTATGATCGACTGCTCCAACGCATTGCTAAAGATCATATCCTGCCCATTCTTGAGTCGGATGTACAACTTGATAGGAGTCGCCTGTAAGGCTAACAAGGGTAAGGCAAGACCAGGATTCTTACAGAACCAAAAGTACAGGGGCACAAAGAGTTGTAACGGTCCAGATTGACTCGACTCTGTGTAGACCGATTGTTGTCCAATCATCTGTTGTACTCCTTGTTGCTTAGATCCCGGTGTTGTAAGTTGTGTCCACAAGTACAAAAATTCACCGTATTGGCGATCAATCTCCTGTTGGCCAATCCAAATGCTAATGTAATCAATCATGGCGTAGCCAATCCCATTAACATAGGATACAGCAGGAGGTGTTGCCGCATAATTGGTAGGTGGAATCGTTGTAACACCGCAATTCGTCGTGTTTGTGACGGGACCCTCGGGAGTAATGGCCGGTAAATTGATTTCCAAATACAACTGACTCAATAAATCACCGTTTCTTGGAATCGTAGTGCTAATCAGTTTTCCAAACTCTGTAGCGGTATCCAAGGCGATACGCTGTGTTTCCATACTGAAATTTGTATAACGGCGATACACCTGTTTAAAAAACGTCGTCTGTGGGTTGCCGGACAGGTAGATATCCTGCCGTCCCGTTGCGACCAATTGAAGGAGCCCACCGGAATTAGACATCTCTATGAATGGACAATGAATTTGGGTTTAGACTTAGACGCTTGTTCTTATGGGGTTAGTTCTGTACGCCAAAAGGTTTATCCAAACTAGGATGGCGTATCAGCAATCAGAACTTGTCAACGTTCTCGGGTTAGAAACCGTGTTCATTCGAGGACCCGACAATTACCCGATATCATCGCAATACGTTTTGTATGCGAATGGATTTGGTCAAGGCTATTGGAGTAACGCCGTACTGCCTGAAAATTTGTCGTCACTGAGCACTTCCCTTGGATCTACAAACATCTATATTCAGCAATTAAGTTCAGGCCAAGCAGCTGTCAATCAATCGACGCTATCCACTACAAATGAACTTCAATCCACCGTGTCAACGGCTTACGAATATTCAATATCAACAACAAATGCCTTATATATTGCGGTAAACTCGTTCTACCAGAGTTCTGTTAATTACATGACGAGTACTGTACTCGGTGTCAGTACTCAATCAACCTTTTATGCTGAAATTAATTCTTTAAATACTGGGTTGAGCAGTGTATATTCAACACTTAGCGCAGCCATTATTATCCAAAACGCAAGCACCTACTCAAGTATTACGCAAGAAACTGTAATTAAAATTGGGTTAGCGGGTCAAACACAGACCAATGCGCTTAATGCGTATTCAAATTACGTTGGTGTGACCTATGCGACAAAAAGCAGTTTATCCTCGGTCCAAGGCAATCTTACAACTGCGCTCGTGAGTACATCGGATAGTTTGTACAGTTCCATCTTGTTTGTGAGCAGTGCGCTAAGTAGTTTTATATACACGATCAATGCGTCAACAATCTCTACATTTGGCTCTATCTTTTCAACCTTGAACGTCCAATCCACACAAATTGCTAAGTTAAATGCGCTTAGTACCAACCTCTCATCGCTCAGTTATGGGTGGACGACCTCGACTGTTTCGACCTCCCAAGGCATCCAAGATTTAAATCTCGCTTTTTCTACAAATTTTCTAGAATTACAAATAGTTTCGACGGCAAATAACACGTCCAGTTTGACGGCGTCCTTTCAAGGATTCTCAACAGCCACCGTCTCCACTCTCTCCACCGTTGCTACTGTATTGAGTACTACAACCGGCAACTTATCCTCTCTTGCGTTTGAAGTTCATCTCTTAACCACCAGTTCCATTCTGAGTAGTATTTATATATCCTTTGTCCAATTGGAACAATACTATTCAACCTTATATATAACAACCTCCACCTCTGTGAGCACTTCGATTGGTGGGATTTTATATTCCACCAACCTCATTAATATCTCAACCGCTGATGCGTTCTTCAATTCGAACGTCAGTTCCGTCTACGCTTCCACTGTAAGTGTGGTGGTTGTAAGCACCATGTGGTATGTATCAAGTCTTATAAGTACCTTGTATTCTTCCTTATATTATAATCTCAATTCCACCTTACAAGACACTGTGTATTCCTCTTTGACAAGCACGACCTTCGGTTACATATCCACAATTTCCCCACAAATTACCTCCAATGTAACGAGCACATTGGTAACACAACAAGTGCTTCTTCTCTCAAATACATCCTCGAATGCGATTATGGATTTCGCAACCTATCGCAACTTTTACATCAATGTGAATAATCTACAAAATGGTAACACCTACAAACTATCTTACTTATCGAATGCTATTTCCACGCTGAATTACAATCGAGGTGTCATCACAATTGATATCAGTACCGTCGGAATATTCTATTCTACAAATAGCAGTTTACTAGTTCTTGATGTAAATCATTACGGATATCCAACTAGGATAAATGAACGCTATATCCCCTATGTGAGTAATGCCGATTACACCATGCAATACGAATATACGATTTTGAACCAAATTATCTATACAAACTTACTCGGTATCTATCCACGATTGAATGTAACCTCTGTGGGGATTAGCACCTTCTCCAGTATTTATTCTGTTTATAGCAACGGAAGTGCGATCACGAATTATGTGTGGCGAAACACACCGATTGCCGTCAATTGGGCGACCTATTCCTTCTTTCCCTTTTCTACAGTGGGGGCTCCCTACTTCAATCCTCAACTTCAATTAACATACAATGTAGGCACTTCAACCATCCAAACGTATGGGCCTTTTTCATTCTCTCAATCGACAGCGGTAATTCAACTCCCCGTGATTAGTAGTGCGACATCCACAGTGATAGCTACCTCTATCAATGCCTATGTTGTTGGAAAACCAACCACTACCGTTTCTTCAATCTTCCAAACCGTTCTTCCTACGTTCAACACTCTATTACTATCCAGCACTCGAAATATTACCCGTATTAGTGGAAACGGACTTGCGGGATTTTCGAGAACGGGATCCAACCTCCTCTCCTCGTTCGCATACACTGTCAGTACAGGAACAGCCAACAGTCCCAATTTGAATTATTCGAGTCTCACCTATGTATTATCAAACCTCCTTTTGGGAAATACAAATTTGAATTTTGTGGGGCCTTCGAATACCGGTGTGGTGCCAGCCGTTGCAATTATGACTTCCACTATTACTACATCGAATGCGTTCACCACACTCATCTACTCCAATTGTGTGGCGACTAGCTTATCTTCGTTCGCACCGAGCACAAATGCGCAATTCATGCAACTTGTAGGCATTACAAACACGATTCAAGGTACCTTTGTTCGTATACTTCCTCTTACGTCAAGTATTACAACCACATTTTCGTTATAAGTCTCTCTATAAACCATCTAAACATTCGTACACTCTAAGAGTGTAAGAATGTTAGCGCATCATCCAACTACAGGAAAGCCCATACGGGTCTTACGAACAGAACCGAAAGTGACGACTGATGCTAAAACGCTTGTTCTTATGGAGCCCACGATGAAACCGAGTCCTCGATGGAATCGTTGGTTTCCGGTTGTTACCACCGTCGAGGCCGTTGCCGTTTGCGGAACGGAACAGATTCTTGCTGTGATTCTAGGCGCCGACGCTTCTTTTTCAGACTGGACCTCCGTCCTTCCGTCTCTCACTTCCGAAACCTCTCAAACCGTCTTTGTTATGTATCGAAAGGTCTTGACGGCGTGGGAGAAAGCGGGATTTGCTTACGATCGTGTCCTCATTACAGAAGACTTATTTGAAGCCTATCCCTATTTGGGAGAACCGTGTTCCTCTGCGGATCCTATCGCCAAGGTTGTAGTATGTATTGCGCATATCTTTCGCTTACATCGTATTGTCTGGTCTCTCGGTGCTGATCGAGCAAGTCTTCCAGTTCCTGTCTTGCCAGTGTACGATGCGTGGATGTCCTGTATCCAGGGATCCTTACATCAGATTCCCGCTGATTCAGATGACACCTGTATTCCCAGAACGACCTTGATTCAGCAATGGTACACGGCGAGTCCAGCGAAACGACACAAGGAAATCAGAGAATGTTTAGAAAAGAATATCGCTTGTCCCTACATTGATTCCATCCTCCTCCTGAATGAGTCGGAATACACCAATATTCCAGAAAGTCCTAAGATTACAACCGTTCCCCTGGGTCACAGATTGACCTATTATGACGCCCTAATGGCTGCGAAAGACCGAGTCCCAGCGGGTAACATCGTTATTATTGCGAATTCCGATATATGGTGTAATGACACCCTGGCCTATCTCTGGCGAATTAGAATCAAGGAATCGTCAATGTTCCTGGCTCTTTTGCGATGGGAGGATGTCGATTCACCCCACATCTTTGGCCCCCGTCCCGATTCACAGGATACATGGATCTTCGCACGGGATTGTCTCACCTTTACTCCTACAAAGGAGGAATTCGGCTACCCCTTTGGCCAATCTGGATGTGACAATGCGATTGCGCTCGACATGATGCGACACAAGTTTATGGTGGTGAATCCCGCATATTCGATCAAGACCATGCATTCGCATCGATCCAATGTACGCACCTATGATCCCAAAAATATTCTCTATCGCCCCTTCTATCTTCACTGTGAGCCTACGGCCATTCAAAGTTCGCAAGTCGAATTGAACTTGACAGAGTATAAGCCTAGTATGACTCTTTCCACGATATGGCAATCGACCTATATGTGCGAATCCTTTCCCAGACCCATCCACTCCTTGGAACCTGAAGTCCAGGACACGGTGTGTTCCATGCTAAAACACAATGGAGAGGGCGCTTGGAACTACGTCGCCCACTCGCAAAATCTCTGGACCCCTTCCGTCAAGGGTCCACCCCTATACCATTTCACAGGCGGCACCTTTGTAAGTCCAGGAGGAATTGTAAGTGGATGGAACAAGATTTACATAGGAGATCATAAAGGGTGGGTGGGTCGCTGGGAAACTTCCAAGACAACGCTCCTTACAAACTGTATGCGAGTCGAATCTGTTCTCGCTCTCCCGTATTCCACCAAGTGTATGACATCCTTGAGCACCTGGGTTCTAGAGTATCTGCCCCGTGTGATTCGCCTTCGTCGCTTATTAAAGGACGCTGGTGAGAAGGTGCCTGAATTCGGAGTTCCCTCCCAACCAGATCTCGGCGCCTTTCTTCAAGACTGTGTGTGGCCCTCTTCCGATCCGATGGCAGCGCTTCCCATGTTGGACGATGTTCAGTACTATGCGGATCATGTGTGGGCCGTACCGCCCTCGGACACGTTTATACCAGTAACAAAGGAAGACGTGGCCTTGCTGCGATCCTTATTGCCGCTGTCCAAGGATATAACAAAGAAACCTGTCGCCGTGATCTGCGTCACGGACGATGCGTCAGCCGTGTTATCCCGTGAATGGGCCGATTCTGTCGCCGAACATATTCTGTCCAAGTGGACGGTGAAGATTGTAGTTCCTACAGATTCGGTCGTACTAAGAAGAGAAGCCTTTCAAAGTGCGACATGGATTCTTGGAACAGGCGCATCCCTCGATTGGATCTGGATGGCATCTCCTTCAACGACGGTGCTCGAATTCATGGATGCCGGTACGCCTGAAGGATCCCACATTCACTTGGCGGGAGCCGCAGACCTCCGCTATATTGTCGCCACACATGTCCGTGACTCTCTTGTGAATCAGAGACAAGCCGCACTCTTGGATGTAGGGAAAGCGATCAAGGCCTTTGGGTTCAAAGACTTACTCGAAGTGAGTCGAGTTCCATCTCGAACGGAACTTCCTGTCATTGTGTTGCCGACGGGAAAGGCATTGAACGGGTTCTTTTCTCACAGTGGTGATACCTTTCGTGAAATGGCCCAGATCTGGGCGGAGCGAGGGTATTGTAAGGTGGAAGAAAGCGAGGAAACGCCCTACTGTTGGTGGGGTGGGATCGGCGAAGTTCTGTTGTACGATCGGCCGACAATCCGTTGGTGGAACGATGCGGTTCCTTACCAAATGGCTCTCTTTGGAAACTGCGAACCTGTCGACAAGACTCGACTCCGTCAATCCGTGTGGTCCTTCTGGCCTCGCTCTCCCCGAGCCATTGAAGCAGCAGTGGATACACACAAGGTTCTAAGAACCTGGGAGGACAGACCCATTAAGTCCATCTTTCTAGGCAAGATTGAGAACGGCGTACAATTGGCGGCCCGATCCACCGCTGATTGGTCCAAGGGCGTCGACTTGTTTTCGATGCCCAAAGATAGTACCGGCGCTCCCTATCCCTACACGCAGACCGAATACATTGAGAAACTCTGTCAAGCCCGATTTGGACTCTGCTTGCCTGGGTTCGGCAAAAAATGTAATCGTGAAATCGAATACTTTGCGTGCGGAACGGTACCCATTGTAACGCCGGATGTCGATATGACTCACTATCTAGTGCCACCCAAGGCCGGTGTCCATTACTTCGTCGCCAAGACACCCGATGATGTAAAACGCATTGTGAATGGTACAACTAAAGATACCTGGCGTATGATGTCGGTGAAGGGCCGAGAATGGTGGCGATCCTATGCGTCGGCCGAAGGAATGTTTCGACTGACGATGACCCGTATAGAACAGTGTCGCCCCTTTTTCGGGGTTGGGATTCCTCCTACAATAAGAGTATAGTTGGAGACTCCAAAGGAGTCTTGAACTATAGACGAGTCCATTTGAGACCCAGATCGTGAGATAAACGTCCCGCACCCTTGGCTACCGAAGCACCTAACCATCTACGTACAATATCGGCAACACTGCCTGGTTCAGCATCCATATCCCTGTGTTCAAACATCTGTCGAACTATCTGATCCAAGCGCTTCTTCTGAAGATTCAGTCGAAGGCACAAATGCGTAGGAATGGGTTGATTTATCCGAACTTCATAAAAGTACGGAATTACATCCCTGTCAATGACTCCTATACGTTGTCCACTTGGATACTTTACATAATACAGTCTGTGTTTTTTTCCGATTATAGTCGCAATTCCTACAATGATTCCGTACCAGCAAATGGCGACTTTGTCACCTAGATTCATACAGGCTGCGATCCCGCTTTATCCTTTTTCAATTTTTCATGAGCTAACACTTCGTAAAAACCGTTGAACGGGCGGATGCGCCTTAAACTTGTCCAAATGCTGTTTGAGCCATTGATTGAAATATCCAGCCACCCCAGACGTTTGAAACCAATGCGTATGGACAGATTGAACCGGTTTGTCTTGGTATCGCAATCCAATACTCTTATCAGAGCGATTAAACGAAAATCGAGCTTGAACGTCAGGAGGCGAACAGGTTCCTTGTACCATTCGCCACCATCCAAAGTTTACCTGAACAGGGAATTCATACAATCCAGAACCCGCCAATAAGGCGATATCTTCCAAGGCCGCCTGCTCAAAGAAACGACTCGATACAGCAAAGGTACGCCACATACTCAAGAATTCTTTTGACTTAAACCACATGAAGCCTGCGTTATACTTTCCATACAGTCGCTCATCTGCTGGTCGAATCATATGAGGAGACAAGGCCAGAATCGACGACGCCGGTATCTCTGGTAGAGGCGCTAGATGGCAGATATCCGCATCCAGGAACCAAGCCCCCGTTGTATCCAAGTAAGGATTCAACGTCCACATCCACTCCAAGACATTTGCCTTTTCATAGGTATAATCCTTGAATAGACTGTCATACAGAACACCCGATTTTGCTTCCATATCGGATCGTGTTAATCCCTTATACGCATCCAAGGCGACGTTTACATACTTCTTACCCTTGAATGCCACCGAATCAATGGAGGTTACTGAATCGGTATAGATATACAGGGTGGCGTCGGGATGCCAGACTTCCAAGGTCTTACAAAAAATACGAAAATCGGACAGCGCTTCTTTGCCAGTAACAATCAATCCAATGTGGGCCATTGCTTTGATTATATTGTGATTAGTTTAGACTGTCTTCTTCGACCCAATGCTGTATATCCGGATGCTCTTCGTTCAAGATGGAGACCCAGAGTTCCGCATGCGTCTTTCTCAAGCAGTAGGATCCAAACGCCTTTTGTCCATTTGGGAGAATATACGCAATTCGAAACATCTTGATCGCCATAATAGCAGTCCCTACATCTGGATGAATATCAATTTTCTCAGTTTCGGATCATAAGACGTTTCTGTAACCGGTTGTGTGCGGTCTCGGCATCCACATCTCTTGCCGCCATGCGACGCTGTCTCTCCTCCTCTGCCACCTGTTTCGCTCGGTCAAAGGCCGCCACCGCCGCCGCCTCCTCAGACGACAAGGCCCTCGGTGCGGTTCCATACTCCCGTTTCGCATCCTCCAAGTTGCTGGGTCGGCCATCGGTACTGACATCTGCCACATCCTGACTAAAGGTAGCGCCCTCTCCATACGCAAATTTGAGATCCGTGTATCCAATCCCTGCGCCTCCAGGTGCCTTTGTATACTGCGCTGGACGTTCGGCGCCCAATTCTGTACCAAAGGACGGGGCTAAAATGAGTTCCGACGGTGCCCTATACTTACTTACACTCGTCTCCGCTGTCGTAGTCCTTGATCGTGTTTCATCGGCAAAGGCCTTGTGAAAAATATCAGAATTGAATTTTGTACGTAAATTATCGTAGGTTTTCACGGCTACGTTATCTTGCTTCTTCAACCAATCTCCATACCCATCGTCTCCGTCGGGGTCTGGTAACTTATTCTCCTCAAACAGTTTGTTAAAGGTGGTCATGTTCAACTTCTTCGGGTTCAAGGCGATCGGCGCCGCAGCTTCATCTTCGAGCTCCAAGACATTGGCATTCACAGGAGCCCTTGCGCCTCCTCGATCCACCGGCAAACCAGCCACCTGTCTTGCTGTTTTCGCATGTGCCAAGGTAACAGGCGCAGAGAAGCGAGCGTCGGATCCATCTTGTGCCGTTTTCGGAATCAATTTCTGTAAGACCTCGTCGATATAGGTAAAGGCCCGTGTCACCTTATCAAACAGTTCAGGATTACCCCCCTTATCGGGATGCGCCTTCATCGCAGCCTTCTTATACGCCGACTTGAGTACTTCATGGCTTAACGGTTGTGAATCGTCGAGGCCCAAGATGTAATAGGATTCATGTAAGACATCAAGAGCCCGTTTCGGGGGCGGAACCGTCGCCAAGGTCGTCGGTCCGGAACGACGAGCGTCATGAATCTGTAGGGTGGGCTCTCTTTTAGTGAGTCGAGGTGGTCCAGCGTGCTCTATCCGGCTAGGCGGTGTAACAGACCCTCCCCCTGGCCAAGGTGCATACTCCCCTCGTCTTTGTCCTGCGATATAGGCTAGGATAGGCGCATACAATCCAGTACGTTTGGCTATATTTACAAACTCTTGGCCAACCAATAAGGTATCCAAGGTACGAAGTCGGGCTTCATCTGACTGCATCTCTGTGAGATTCTGCCAGATACGACTGTATCGGGGTTCTACGGAGTATCCTGCGCCCATTCTTCTTTGGCTCAGAATCTTTTTGTTCAATACAACCGACCGAAGGGTGATACAGAAAAAACAAACAAAGGATCCCTCTAAAAGTCGCCTTCGGACATCAATACATTCGTTTGTAACCATTGGTCAACACTCACCACTTGATTGCTATCATATTTTGCGTCCTGCTTACCATTCTTGTAGAGATAGACTGTCGGAACCTTCCCTACATCTGCCTTTTGCTCCTCCTCCATAGTGTCGTAATCCAGGAGTTTCACAGGAATGCCGTACTTCTTGGCCAGTTCCTCGATTTGCGGCTGTACAATCTTACAGGCCTTACACCATTTTGCGCCGATGTAGGTTATTTGATAGGTCATGGTGAGTATCTGAAAAAGACGAAGAAGATCTTCATTTTTTCAGCGGTCGGAAAAATTGAAGGTACCTATCTGTACAAGAAGGTCTTGTATCTTACTTACATATGGAATACAAGGAACGTAGAACGAAATCGGACAAGGCAAAGGATAAGGCTGGGAAACCCAGTCAAAAACACGTACGTCAGTACGAGGCTCTTATGGAGGTTAGAGCCAAGTCAGGTTTAACTACGAAGATCGTAGTCAAGCCTACCAAAAAGTGACCATTTTTTATAAAAATATACAAAATTATGACTGTTTTTATACACAAGACCCATTTCGACAAACCGTAGACTCCCCACAATCACTATCCGTTTTACACACCGTTGAAGACGACAAATTCGGCAAATACCCCGTATAATACCCCCTATGTAAAGACTCACC
>Ga0114963_10000792_pt1 | contig 21507 bp, 17 predicted proteins | sample C_131016_EF_Meta_FD_87019 | JGI IMG/M metagenome (GOLD analysis project Ga0114963, IMG submission 87019) | Freshwater microbial communities from Lake Croche, Canada to study carbon cycling - C_131016_EF_MetaG | ecosystem: Environmental > Aquatic > Freshwater > Lake | place: Lake Croche, Canada...
CCTCATCAACGGGGTCGAGCTCAAGCAGGACATGTTTTTGCGCGACCGTCGCCATGTCAATACCGAGAGTGATTCTGAAGTATTGCTCAATGTTCTGGCGCACGAGCTGCAAGCGGGTAGCCGCGGAACCACCCTCGATCCGGAGACGGTTTTCGGCGCCGTGGCGCGCATGCACGAGCGGGCGCGCGGCGCCTATGCCTGTGTGGTGCAAATCGCGGGCTTGGGTTTATTGGCCTTTCGTGACCCCTTTGGCATCCGTCCGCTGTGCTTTGGCACGCTCGATACCGACGCTGGGCGCGAATATTTGGTTGCCAGCGAGTCGGTTGCACTCGAGGGTCTTGGATTCAAGCTGGAGCGTGACGTCGCACCCGGCGAGGCCATTCTGATCGACCTCGACGGCCAGTTGCACACGCAGCGCTGTGCCCCTCAGGCTACGCTTAATCCTTGTATTTTTGAGTATGTTTACTTTGCGCGCCCGGATTCCCTGATCGACGGCGCGTCGGTGTACGCCACCCGCCTACGCATGGGCGAGCACCTTGCCGAGCGCGTCCGCAGAGAGTTGCCAGTCGGCGATATCGACGTCGTGATGCCGATCCCTGAGACCTCGCGGCCGGCGGCCATGCAATTGGCGATGCGCTTGGGGATCGACTATCGCGAAGGATTCTTGAAGAACCGGTACGTCGGCCGAACCTTCATCATGCCGGGCCATTCCACCCGTAAAAAGGGGGTTCGGCAAAAGCTCAACGCGATGAGTGTCGAGTTTCGTGGCAAGAATGTGTTGCTCGTTGATGACTCCATCGTGCGCGGAACGACCTCGCAGGAGATCGTGCAAATGGCGCGCGATGCCGGTGCCAACCGGGTTTACTTCGCGTCGGCGGCACCACCCGTGCGTTTCCCGAATGTCTATGGGATTGATATGCCGACCCGCGATGAACTCATCGCGCACGGACGCGACCACGAGCAAATCTGTGCTGCGATCGGTGCCGACGCGCTGGTTTATCAGAGTGTGTCCGACATGCGTCAGTCGGTGCGCGACGTCAATCCCAGTCTCGAACGTTTTGATTCCAGTTGTTTTGATGGTGTCTACGTGACGGGCGACGTTGGTAGCGAGTATCTCGATCGACTGGAATCTCTGCGCCACGCGGCCACCGCTGCGCGCGGTGCGTCCGACGACGATCAGGAGCGCACCCGTCTCGACTTGCAAGTTCGCACCGAGGCCTGAAGCCAGAGACCGTATGAAGCACAACCCGAACCCTTCAGCGCTGCACGCCAATTCCGATTCGGTTTCGTCCACCAGCGGCGAAGAGCCTGATCGCTTGGCGTTGGAGCCCGCCGATTCCACCCAGGCTGCCTTTTCGACCCGTGCGGTTCGTGATGGGTCCTGGCGCAGTGCTCACGGTGAGCACTCTGAGGCGCTCTATCTGACCTCGAGTTTTGTCTGTGACAACGCGGCACAAGCAGCCGCGGTTTTCGCCGGCGAAAGCCAGGGTTATGTCTATTCTCGGGCCGGCAACCCGACCAACACCATGTTCGAGCAGCGCCTGGCCTCGCTCGAAAACGCGCAGGCCTGCGCCAGTACCGCGTCCGGGATGGCTGCGATTCTTAGTACGGTAATGGCACTCGCGGGAACCGGCGATCACTTGGTCGTTTCGAAATCCGTGTTTGGCGCAACCGTTCAGTTGTTCACCACGATTTTGCCGCGCTTTGGGATCACGACAAGCTGGGTCGATCTAACCGACCTCGACGCCTGGCAGGCCGCGCTTCGTCCCAATACACGCTTGTTATTTTTAGAAACACCGTCGAATCCTCTGATGGAGGTTGCCGACATCGCCGCATTGTCGGCCTTGGCGCGCCGTGCAGGTATTCCGCTCGCCGTTGACAACTGCGTCTGTACCCCGGCTTTGCAGCGTCCCCTCGAGTTTGGCGCGGATATCGTGATTCATTCGGCAACGAAGTATCTCGACGGCCAGGGGAGAGTACTCGGGGGCGCCATTCTTGGTTCGAGCGACTTTATCGAGGGGCAGTTGCGACCCATGTTGCGCACGACAGGCGCTGTTCTGTCGCCTTTTAACGCCTGGATGATGTTGCGCGGGATGGAGACCCTCGCGGTGCGGATGCGTCAGCAGTCCGCGAATGCGCTCGAGTTAGCCAATCGCTTGGCGGCTCATCCGCAGGTCGCGCGGGTCTTTTATCCGGGGCGTCCTGATCATCCGCAAGCGGCGTTGGCGGCGCGTCAGCAGACGGCAGGCGGAGCCGTTCTGTCGTTTGAGCTGCGTGGTGACCCTGCGCTGGGCGATGCGAGTGGCCCTACCGCAGCCGGTCGAGCGTCCACGGAAGTGGCGGCCGGTGGCGAGGCGGGTGCCCGTTTGAATCGTTATGAAGCGGACCTGCGGGCTCGTGCATGGCGCGTCGTCGATGCTTGTGAACTGATTTCGATCACCGCCAACCTGGGTGATACGCGCAGCACCATTACCCACCCGGCGACGACAACCCACGGCCGCATCACCCCGGCTGCGCGTCAGGCGGCCGGGATCGGTCAGGCGATGATGCGAATCGCGGTCGGGCTCGAGGACCCCGCCGACCTCTACCGCGATCTTTTGCGTGGCTTGCGCGCCTGAGGGTTGAGCCGCTTGAGTGGCGCGGTGACTTGAGTGGCGTGGTGACTTTAGTGGCGTGGTGACGACAGAAGGCGCACGCCGCTCGCGAAGAACGGCCACAAGGCGACGCACAGCGCCACGCCGAGTAGAACAGCGCTGATCGGCGAGCTCGTCAGGCCAGACCAGTTGCCTTGGCTAATCGTGAGTGCACGGCGCAGCTGTCCCTCAGCCAGGGGGCCAAGAATGAGACCGATCACGGCGGGCGCGAGCGGCCAATCCGCGCGCCGCATGCCGTAACCAACCAGGCCGGCGCCCAAAAGCAGCCAGAGATCGAATGCCGATTGGCGCATCCCATAGGTGCCCAGCATGGCGAAGACCACAATGCCGGCGTAGAGCCAGCGTTTGGGAATCGTCAACAAGCGGACCCAGAGCCCGACCAGCGGGAGGTTGAGCGCGAGGAGCACAATGTTGCCAACCAACAAGCTCGCGATCAGCCCCCAGACCAGTTCGGGCTGCGTCGTGAACAACAGCGGCCCTGGTTGCAGGCCGTACTGTTGGAAACCTGCCAGCATCATCGCCGCGGTGGCCGAAACCGGTAGGCCGAGCGCCAACATCGGCACCAGGGCGGCGGTGACGCCGGCGTTATTGGCGGCCTCAGGACCCGCGACGCCTTCGATGGCGCCATGGCCGAACGATTCCGGATTCGATGAAAGACGTTTCTCCACGGCATAGCTGAGGAAGGTGGGGATCTCGACCCCGCCCGCTGGGATACATCCGAAGGGAAATCCAATCGCGGTTCCGCGGAGCCATGCGGGCCATGAGCGACGCCAGTCGTCTGCACTCATGGCGACGCGGCCCGTGCTCAGGATCGATTCATCGGCCTCTTCGTGGGCGGCGGCGTAGAGCGTTTCGCCAATGGCGAACAGGCCCATCGCGATCAAGGTGACTTCGATGCCATCGAAAAGTTCCGGGATGCCCAGCGCGAGGCGTGGCTGACCGGTCTGTCCATCGATGCCGACGAGGCCGGTGGCGATTCCAGCGAGCAGTGCCGCAGCCCCCTTGAGGCGATTTTGACCCAGCGTGACGGTCACGGTGACAAAGGCCAGACTGAGCAGCGCAAAGTATTCAGCGGGACCAAACAAGAGGGCCGCCTCGACCACCCAGGGTGCCAGCAAGGCAACGATTGCGGTCGCAAGTAATCCGGCGACAAAAGAACCGATCGCAGCGGTCGCCAGTGCCGGCCCGGCACGGCCCGCGCGCGCCATGCGGTTGCCTTCCAATGACGTGACGATCGAACCCGACTCACCGGGGGTGTTGAGCAGGATCGCGGTGGTCGAGCCGCCATACATCGCGCCGTAATACACGCCGGCAAACATGATCATGGCACCGGTGGGTTCTAGTTTTGCCGTTACCGGCAATAGCAGCGCAAGCGTGACGGCGGGCCCAACGCCGGGCAACACCCCCACCGCGGTGCCCAGCAAACAACCCAGAAACGCGTACAAAAGATTGGCTGGCGCGAGTGCCACCAGCATGCCGTCGGCGAGCGCGCTGAGCGCGCTTAGGGTGATGCTGCTATCCATTTCGGCGCTCAGGCGCCTGGCAGCATGTTGAGCCACCCCGCTGGCAGACGCAGGCCGAGACCGAGCGTGAAAGCGAACCAGGTGGTCACTGAAAACAGAATCGATACCAGAGCGTCGTTGCGCAACGCGGTGAGTCCTGCACGCTGGCTCGGAAATGCTTGCGCAGCCAGCAGAAAGGCGGCGCTCATCGCGACCACGTAGCCTGCGCGCTCAATCGCGAGGGCGCCCAGCGTGACGCCCGCAGCGATCCAAGCCAACTTGTCGAGTTGTGCACGGGCGGGTGGCGTCGTTTGCTCGGCGGCGGTGCCCGCGCGGTCTTGCCATGCGCCCCAAGCGAGCAGGGGCGCGAGGGCCAGTAACAGCCCGCCGATTAGAGTGGGAAAAAATGCGGGCCCGATGTTCGAGTAACCCCCTGCGGCGGCGATGGTGCTGGCCTGTACCAGCACGAAAGCGCCCCCTGCCGCCAGGGCGATGGGCATCGCGAGCGCCGGCAGACGGCTCATTTTTTGGCCAGTCCGAGCGAGTCGACAATGGCGCCGACGCGTTTTTGTTCTGCCAACACAAACGGCGCAAAGTCTTTTGCGGGTTGATAGAACTCGAGCCACTCCAGCTTGTCGAGCGCTTGTTTCCAGGATGTCGTCTTGACAGCGGCGTCGACCGCGCGACCCAGTGCATCGCGTTGTGTTTCGCTAATCTCAGGGCCGGCGAAGACACCACGCCAGTTAACCAGTTCAACCTCGACGCCGAGTTCTTTCAGGGTCGGAATGGCGACGTCGGGCAAGCGCTGCGCGCTGGAGACAGCGAGTGCTCGCAAGCGGCCGGATTTGATGTGGGGCAGGAACTCGCCAACGCCTGAAATACCGGCTGCGACATGGCTACCCAAGAGGGATGCGACGGCCTCGGCGCCGCTGGTATAGGCGACATAGTTGACCTTCGAGGGGTCGGCGCCGGCCTCGCGTGCGACCAGTCCAGCCAGCAGGTGGTCAACGCCGCCCGCTGAGCCGCCTGCAATGGCAACTGCCCCGGGATTGGTCTTGAGCGCGCTCATGAGGTCGCGCACGGTGAGAATTTTTGAGGACGCGGGGACCGCGATGACATTTGCCTCGGCCAGCAGACGTGCGATCGGAGCCACGTTGGCGAGCGAAATCGGGGTTTTGTTGAGGTGCACGGCGCCCACGGTCACCAAACCCGCAACAATGAGGGCGTTGGGGTTGGCTTTGTCTGTGTTCAGAAATTGCGCCAGGCCAATGGTGCCGCCGGCACCGCCCTTGTTGTCGTACTGAATACTTTTGACAAGCCCGCTCGCCTGCAGTGCGGCCCCCAGGCTACGTCCGGTCTGATCGAAACCACCACCGGGGCCCGCGGGGATCATGATCCGCAACGCATCGAAAGCCGCCGGTTGGCCGAGCGCTGGGGACAGGCCGAGAACAGAAAGGGTGGCGGCGGTGGCCGTCAGCCCAAGGTGGTTGAGGGCGGTACGACGGTGCATGCTCGAACTCCGGATGAATCGGGCACAGTATATCGACCGCATGCGGCTCGAGTTGTCCGCGGCGCTTTAACGGAAGTTGCGTGCGCTCGCGCTCAGGCTCCCAAGTAATGCGGAGTGGTCGACCACCCGTCGAGCCACCAGATGGGCAACGTGGCCATTACTGCGTTGATCGCACTCCCATACCCCATAGACCGTCATGAGTTGGGCTTTCAGCACTGCACGCCGGTCGCGTTCGACCAGTGCAGGGGGGACGATGATGTTGAGTGCACCGGTTTCATCTTCCAGCGTGACAAAGACGGTCCCGCGCGCCGTCTCTGGTCGTTGTCGATGCGTAACCAGCCCGCTCGCACGCGCCGCCATACCATGGCGCCCTTGTGTCCAGAGTTCGCGCGCAGGACGGACCTGATAGCCGGCAAGCTGCGCGCGTAAGAGGGCGATCGGATGGCGCCCAAGGGTGAGGCCGGTGCTTTGATAATCCGCGATGATTTCTTGAGCTTCGGGTGCAGGCTCGAATGCATAGTGCGGTTCGTTGAATCGACTTTTTGCCAGTAATCCTGGCATCGGGCCTAAGGGCGCAACTTGCCAGAGGGCATTGCGCCGATGGCCTGCCAACCCGGCGAGCGCGTTCGCGTTGGCAAGCGCGCTGAGATCGGCACGATCGAGTTCGGCGCGACGCGCAAGGTCCTCGACGTCGCTAAATGGGCGTAGCGCGCGTTGCGTCAAAATGCGTTCGATACCCGTTCCCGAGAGGCCTTGAATCTGCTCTAAACCCAGACGCACAGCGGGCTGTGGCTGGCAACCCGGTGGCGTGTCCAGGCCAGCACCACGACCTTGTGGCGTCGCGACGCCGCCGGCTACGAGCGCACGACGCGAGGCGGGGGTTTCTTCGAGACTGGCGCCTGCTTGGCTGTGCTCGATCGTGGCTGGGCGTACTTCGACCCCATGGGCGCGGGCATCGCGCACCAACTGGGCGGGTGCATAAAACCCCATCGGCTGGCTATTGAGCAGCGCCGCTAGAAACGCTGCCGGCTCGTGGCACTTGAGCCAGCAGCTCACGTAGACCAGTAAGGCAAAGCTGGCGGCATGGCTCTCAGGGAAACCATATTCTCCGAAGCCCTCAATCTGGGCAAAGATTGCTTCGGCAAAGGGACGCTCGTAGCCGCGTGCCAGCATGCCCTCGACGACCCGCGTCTGGAATGCCCCCAGGCCGCCCTTGCGACGCCAGGCCGCCATGCTGCGGCGTAACTGGTCGGCTTCGCCCGGGGTAAAGCCAGCCGCGAGAATGGCGATTTGCATCACTTGTTCTTGAAAGATGGGCACCCCCAGCGTGCGTTCGAGCGCCGGGCGGATCTCGTCGCGTGGGTAATCGACCCGCTCCAGACCCTGACGGCGACGCAAGTAAGGGTGGACCATACCGCCCTGAATCGGGCCCGGCCGCACGATAGCGACCTCAATCACCAGGTCGTAGAAGCAGCGCGGTTGCAAACGTGGCAGCATCGCCATCTGGGCGCGTGATTCGATCTGAAAGACGCCGACCGTATCGGCGCGCGAAATCATTTCGTAGGTACTTGGATCCTCGGCGGGGATGTCTTGCATGGGCAGCCGCAGCGGTGCGTGCCTTGCAATTGCCGCTGGGTCGCCGCGTAACACCGCTGCGTGGGCCTCAGGGTTTTGGGCTGCGAGGGTCTCAAGATCGATGGCCGCCGGGTCGTGAATACCACGCCGCTCGCCAATCAAGGTGAGCGCGCGTCGGATTGCACTCAGCATGCCGAGGGCAAGTACGTCGATTTTGAGAATGCCCAGTGCATCGAGGTCGTCTTTGTCCCACTGAATCACGCTACGGCCGTCCATTGCCGTGTTTTCGATCGGCACCAGACGCGTGAGCTTGTCGCGTGCGATCACAAATCCGCCGCTGTGTTGCGTCAAATGGCGGGGAAAACGTAACAGCGCAGGGATTAGTTCAAGCCATAACTTGACGCGTGGAGCTGAGGGGTCAAGACCCGCTTCTTGCAAGGTATCGGTGCGGATCGAGGCGCCGTCCCACCAAGCCCGGTCTTTGGCTACGGCATCGATGGCCGTGCGTTCGATGCCGATCGCAAATCCGACGTCACGCAGTGCGCTGCGCGGACGCCAGGTAATGATGGCCGCGGCAAGTGCAGCCCGCTCGCGACCGTACTTGCTGTAAATATGTTGAATCACTTCTTCGCGCCGATGATGCTCGAAATCAACATCAATATCGGGCGGTTCGCCGCGTTCGCGTGAAATGAATCGTTCAAAAAGAACGTTCATTCGGGACGGGTCGACTTCGGTGATGCCGAGGCAATAACAGACCGCGGAATTTGCTGCTGAGCCACGACCCTGGCAGAGGATCCCACGTCCGCGAGCGAATGCCACCAGTTCGCCGACAGTGAGAAAGTAGGGCTCGTAGTGCAATTCAGCAATCAGCGCTAGTTCGTGCTCGATCTGTGTACGAACTGTCGTGGGCACCCCGGCGGGCCAACGCTGGCGTGCGCCCTGCTCGGTGAGGGTGCGTAGCCATTGCGTTGGGGTGTGTCCCGCAGGACAGATTTCGTGGGGGTATTCGTAGCGCAATTCGTCGAGCGAAAATGCACAACGCGATGCGACTTCGAGCGTCTCTTCGAGCAAGTCGGCCGGGTATTGCTGCGCCAAGCGCAAGCGACTCCGTAAATGGCGTTCGGCGTTTGGCTTGAGTCGAAAGCCGAGTTCGTCGAGCGGGGTGCGCAGGCGCACCGCAGTGAGCACGTCGAGCACCGGGCGGCGCGAGCGCCGGTGCATGTGCACATCGCCGGCTGCGACCAATGGCACGCCGGTGGTACGGCTGATCGCTCGTAGGCGATCGAGTTGCACGCTATCGCTGCCGGCGCCAAGACGTTCGAATGCGAGCCAGAAACGCCCACCACCCGGAGTACCCGAGCCGCGACCAAAGCGCTGTGCAAGCCAGCCAACCGCTTGCAAGATGTCCACGCGGGCGGCGTTTGGCGCGGGCGCGAGCAACGCTAGACAATCGGGTAGACCGGCCAACAGATCGTCGGTTTCTAAACGGTAGTGTCCTTTGCGTGCACGCGCTCGAGTGCGTGAAATCAATTCCGCCAGATGACCATAGCCAGCCCGGGTTTGCGCCAACAGAATCAGCCGTGAATGGTCTTCTGTGGCGTGTGCAGTGGAAGCTCCGACGGGCCAGCGAAATTCGGCCCCGATCAAAAGGGGTAATCCGACTTGCTTGGCTTGCTGATGTGCACGGACAACGCCAGCGAGCGATGCTTCATCGGTGATTGCGAGCGCGGCATAGCCAAGCTCGTGAGCCCGGGTGACGAGTTCTTCGGGATGCGAGGCGCCGCGCAAAAAAGAAAAATTGCTCAGGCAGTGCAGTTCAGCGTAGGCAGGAAGCACGAGGGCGGCTTGGATACTGTATAGAAAAACAGTATACAAAGAATTCTCGCCAAAAAAAAACCCCGCTCAGGCGGGGCTTTGATGCCATGTGAAACGATCTCAGACTTGATGTGCCATCGTATCGACTTGTCGGTTATGTCGGACCGGTGGCGGCGGTGGATCCGCTCGCGCGATCAATGCCTCGACATCAAACTGATCAAGGGTGTGATACGTGTTGTCCTCACCGTAGAGGATTCGATGATCGTTACCCCCGACCAGCTCGCGCGCCTTTTCGATGGCCGTACGCAGAGACGTATAGAGCACCGTGCCGTTCATTTTAAAGACGCGGCCCCGACGGTTCAGGATGGTTACGCTAGGCTGAAGTGGCTCACTCATGGGCAGCGTTAATCAAGGGCTGAAGAGACAAATGGCAGATACTGTGACACCAAACAGGATGGCGGTGAATGTACCTGTTTTTAGCGCCTGATAACAGCCCCCAATTGGCCAGGTTTCATCGAGATTGCAGTTGACCCCGACCATTCAGTCCACGTTCACGACCGCCTGGCCGTATCCATCGTGGATCGCGCATCGCGGGGCTGGTCAGATTGCCCCTGAAAACACCTTGGCGGCGATCCAGACCGGCGCGCGCCACGGTTTTCGCATGTTTGAGTTTGACGTGCAGATAACCGCCGATCGGATCCCGGTTTTGCTGCACGACGCGACCCTCGAGCGCACCACCAGTGGTCAAGGCTTGCTGGCGGCGACGCCCCTGGCTGCCCTGCGTGGACTCGACGCAGGGCGTTGGCATTCGAGCGCGTTTGTGGGCGAGTCGGTGCCGACCTTGGCTGCGGTGGCTCAATGGTTGATCGCGCAGGGTTTGCTGGCCAACATCGAAATCAAGCCCGCCCCGGGGCTGGAAGCGGAAACGGGTCGTGTGGTAGCGCAGGAGGCGGCGGTCTATTGGGCGAATGCGTTGCCACTGCCCCTGTTGTCGTCGTTTTCGCCGCTCGCGCTGGCGGCCGCGCGCGCCACAGCACCCCATTTGCCGCGTGCGTTATTGGCGGATCTGAAGCGATGGTCGCTCACGCCGGAGGAACTCGCGACGGGGACAGACCCTTTTGAAGCCATCTTGCAGACCGCGCAAGAGCAAACCGCCCTTGCGGTGGTGCTGCACCACGCCGGCGTTGACGGGGCGCGTATCGCCCGTGCACACGCGTGTGGTCTGCGCGTATTGACGTATACGCTCGACGATCCCGAGCGTGCGCAGGCGCTGTTGGCGCTCGGCCTTGATGGGGTGATCACCGACGCCGTCGATCGGATGGGCCCGGCGTGTAGGGCTGGCGTGCTGGTTTAGCCGAAAAAACCGTGGAGATACCAGATGCTGCGTGCTGGCACTTGGGAGGATTGCAGTTCGCCTTCGTCGCGCCCGGTGCGACTGCGAAAAATCCAAACAAGCTCGGCAGACTCGTTTTGTGCAACAAAGTAGTCGCGTTCGACCAGATTGCCGTCCCACCAACCGGTTTCGATGCGCTCGGGCCCGGCCACCAGTGCGAGCGGGCCGTGCCAGAAGGGCCGGGTGTTGCGTTCAGCCAGGGCGAGTGGCTGCTTCAATAACCACAAGGGGCGGGGTAAGCCGATGGGCCTGCTCGAACTGGCTTCGGTCGCGCCCGGCGGCGGGCTGGGTTTCGGTAATTCTTCGATCCATTCGATGCAGTAAGCGGCCTCCGGGCGGTGGTCGGCCTGGCAGCGCACGCGCCATAAACCACTCGGACCCAGGCGGGCATGCAGGCGTTCCAGCAAGCGCCCAAGGCCTTCTTGTTCAGGCACGAGGGTGGCAAAGAGCTCGCCATTGGTATCCGCCAGGGGGGTGGCGTCGTTGCAATGCAGGCGTAAGGCTTGTGCAGCCTGAGGCAGTTGCAGACGGTTCAGCTGCTCGCGCAGTAAGCTGGCGAGCCGGTCTGGGTCGCGGCTGGGCGTGGCAAGTTTGACTTCAATCGGGGTCGGCGTAAGGTCGTCGTGCTCAGCGCTGAGCGTGATGTGCCGGGTCCCCAGACGCCCGGCATTCAACCAGCCAGCGAGTTGCCCGAGTAGTCGTCGGGCGGCAAAAAGTAGGATTGGGGCGGCTTCGATCGCCCCCCAGAGTTCGAGCCGGGCGTTGAACACTGGCGCTGGCTGGTAGGGCGTGCGCAGATCGGGTACGCGTGCCAGCGTACGGTCGAGTTGGTTCAGTAATTCGCGCCCCAGGCGCCTCGTCACGGCAGCCCGCGGCAGCATGGCCAGGTCGCCTAGGGTGTGGATTCCGAGTGTTTGTAGCAGGGCCTGGTGGGCCGGTGCTGGGCTCAGACTGCTCACGGGTAACTGACGAATCTGGGCCTGACATTGCGCTGCGGTTTGCGCATGCGGCGGGCGCTCGCGTTTGGCGCGCGCAAGCAGGGCAGCCGCGCTCGGGGTGGGCGCAGTGGCCAGTTGCAGCGTGGAAACTCCGGCGAGCACGTATTCGCTACGGAGGCGATTTAATAAAGTCTCGATACCGCCAAATAATTGCAGGCTGGCTCGAACGTCGAGCAGCAAGAGGTCTGGCGCCTCGATCGTAACAAGCGGGGTGAATTGCAGCGCGATGTGCGCCAGCGCCTCGGTCGAGAGGGGCGCAAACCCGTTTGGGGTATGAAGACCCACCCACATAGAAATTCACCAGCGGGGTTCAGGCGCAGCACAATGGTCGTAGAGACGGGCTGCTGAAGCCCAGCCGGATTGACTTGTTTGGTTTGACTGGCTTAATTGGCTTGATCGGAATCAGTGGACCAGATTGGGCGGGGGGCGATGGGCATGACGTAGCGTCATGCTTCCTGACTGGGCAAACGTTCTGTCCGGGTTTGACGTGCTGAAGGCTGGGTTGTGTTGGAGCTTGGACTGCGGATTGCGCTGGGTGAGTGCGGCCGGTTCGCGTAGCCGCACGGTTTGTTCCGGTTGCGGCAGATCTAATATCAGCGGTTGGGCCAGCACGGGGCCACGGCGTTTGAGGAGGGTGACCGCGAGACGCTGCTGCGGCTGTGCTTGCAGGAGTAATCGCAAGGGTGCGGGCGAGGATTCAAACTGCGCGGGTAAGCCGCGTAATAGAAAACTTGGCCCGCGCGTATGAGTGGCGGCGAGCTGCATGCGACGCAGGTGTTCTGGCCGCGTTCGATCGCTTGGTAACCAGGCCAACAGAGCACCAAACGCCGCGCTGCGTAGCGTTTGCTCAATGGCCCAGAGGCGATCGACCGCTTGGGGTGCCTGCACCATCAACAGCCAGTCGAGGTCAATACCAAAATCGCTCAGGGCGGGCGCGTAGGGTAGGTGCGGCGGGGCCAACAGGATCACGACCCGGCGCGAGCGGGTCAGTTGGCGCATGAGCGGGATCAGCAGACGCAATTCGCCAACTCCGGGGTCGCGCGTGATCAGTTCCGTCAGCGTACCGGGGGGCCATCCACCACCTGGCAACTCGGCGTCCAGACGGGCAAATCCACTCGGCAGACCTGGCGTGAGGTGTTGGCTTACGCGGTCGGCCCGCCACACAGCCGTCGCTAAAGACTGGGGTAGGGACTGGGGTAATAGCGGGGCCAAAGGCTTGGCGAGCGGCATTGAAAGTGACATGACGAGGTCCTTTGCTTACAACGGACGGCAGTACGACGGCGCGCCCGACTCTAGAGCCCTTGGCCAGCGCGGATGAGGCCGACGCCGATGCCCTCGAGGGCAAAGTGATCGCGTTCGGTATCGACCAGGATGGGGGCGAAATCGGGGTTTTCGGCGATGAGTTCGATACGTGATCCGGTGCGTTGATAGCGTTTGACAGTGACCTCGTCACCAACCCGGGCAACCACGATTTGGCCGTTGCGCGCCTCATTGGCACGCCGTACGGCGAGCAGGTCACCATCCAGAATGCCTGCGTCGCGCATGCTCATGCCGCGGACCTTCAGCAGGTAGTCGGGCGCCTGGGCAAAGAGTTGTGGATCGAGCGCGTAATTCGCTTCGACATGTGCTTGCGCCAAAATCGGACTGCCTGCAGCGACCCGACCCACCAAGGGCAGCGAGAGCGCAATGCTGACCGCACTCGGGGTGTTGTCGTGTGTCTCTAGCAGGGTCTTGAGGCGAATCCCGCGTGAAGCCCCAGAAGTGAGGTCGATGGCGCCTTTGCGGGCCAAGGCTTTCAAGTGCTCTTCGGCGGCATTAGGGGACCGGAACCCTAGTTGAGCGGCAATCTCGGCCCGCGTGGGGGGGAAACCCGTTTCGGCGATATGGCGCTTGATGAGGGCGAGGATCTCGGCCTGACGAGCAGTGAGGTCGCGTGGGGCGCGGTCACGGGGGGCGGGGTCGGACATGACAGCCTGTTTGGTTGAATATACAGGCTGTATATTTCTACAGTTTTTGTTTCTGGTCAAGGCACTTGCTCAAGCCCAGTGCGTGCCGTCATCGGCAAAGTTTGAACTTTCGCCTGCTTCTCGGCGCTTTGACGGCCTCGCGCGTGCGCTCGCGGGCACGGCGCGTGGCACATTCTTTCTTCCTTGAAGGAATACGAGCGATGACTTACCGAATCCACGTTGGCCATCTCCCATGGCGTCTCAGCGATGAGCAACTGCGCAGCCTGCTGAGCCAAAGCAGCACTCCGGCCAGTAACCGGATTCAAGTCGATCGCGCCGCGGCGTCGGCGCGCACGACCGCACGACAGCGCTTGACCGTCGTGGGCGCGCCGCGTTCTGCGCTGGATCGTCTACGGGACGTCTTTTTCGCCCCTTAAAGCCCTACATGCCGCCGATGTAGGTTGGCCCGCCGCCGCCTTCCGGGGTTATCCAAACGATATTTTGGCTGGGGTCCTTGATGTCGCAGGTTTTGCAGTGAACGCAGTTTTGCGCGTTGATCTGCAGGCGTGCGCCAGTGCTGGGCTGATCGATCGAATTGCCGGCGCTATCGACGTATTCGTAGACGCCGGCCGGGCAATAACGCGCCTCAGGCCCGGCAAAACGGGCGAGGTTAAGGTCTACGGCGACTTCGGCGCGCTTGAGGGTGAGGTGAATCGGTTGATTCTCTTCGTGATTGGTATTCGATAAAAAAACCGAGCTCAAGCGGTCAAAACTAATGACTCCATCCGGTTTGGGATACGTAATGCGTGCGCACTCGGCCGCGGCCTGTAATGCTTCGTGGTCGGCGTGCTCGTGATGCAAGGTCCAGGGCGCCTTACCGCCCAGGAGCTTTTGGTCGATTCCGACGAGCAGTGCCCCCAGCCAAAGTCCCTTCGACATCGCGGGCTTGAAGTTGCGCGCGCGGTGTAGTTCGGCGTGTAACCAACTCGCGCGAAACGCGTCTGGGTAGGTCTGCAACAGATCCTGGCGCCGATCCGCAGCAACTGCCGCGAAGGCTGCTTCGCCAGCCAGCATGCCGCTCTTGATGGCCGCATGGCTGCCTTTAATGCGGCTGACATTAAGAAATCCGGCCTCACAACCGATTAATGCACCGCCCGGAAAAATCAGCTCGGGCAGGGCCTGCAGCCCTCCTGCCGTGATCGCCCGCGCACCGTAGGCGAGCCTGCGCCCCCCTTCGAAAGTGCTACGAATGGCCGGGTGCGTTTTGTAGCGCTGAAATTCCTCAAACGGGCTGAGCCAAGGATTGCGATAGCCAAGCCCGACGACATAGCCAACCGCAACCTGGTTGTGCGCCATGTGATAAAGAAAAGAACCGCCATAGGTGTCTGCCGGTAAGGGCCAACCGGCGGTATGGATAACAAGTCCGGGTTGATGGCGTGCAGGGTCGATCTCCCAGAGCTCTTTCAGACCAATCCCATACACCTGGGGGTCGCGCCCCTGATTAAGCTTGAAACGTTCGATTAGCTGACGTCCCAGATGACCCCGAGCCCCCTCCGCGAACAATACGTAGCGCGCGCGCAGTTCCATGCCCGGTTGGAACCCGCTGTGCGCCTGGCCGTCGCGTCCGATTCCAAGGTCGCCCGTGAGCACCCCGCAGACGGCACCCTGTTCGTCGTAAAGCACGCGGGCAGCGGCAAAGCCGGGATAGATGTCAACGCCAAGCGATTCCGCCTGCTCTGCCAGCCAGCGCACCACGTTACCCAGGCTGATAACAAAGTTGCCGTGGTTGCGAAAGCAGTCGGGTAGCAGCCAATCGGGGGTTTGCCAGGCTTTTGACTCGGTCAAAAATAGAAAGCGGTCGGCGGTTACGGGTTGTTCCAAGGGCGCCCCTCGTGCCTGCCAGTCCGGGATGAGTTCGCCCAGGGCCAGCGGATCCATGACCGCCCCCGACAGGGTGTGGGCACCGATTTCGGCGCCTTTTTCGATCACACAAACGCTGCACTCCTGGCCTTGCGCAAGTGCGAGCTGGCGCAGACGGATCGCTGCCGCCAGACCGGCCGGACCGCCACCCACCACGAGTACGTCAAATTCCATCGATTCGCGTTCGATCGCCGTCACGTCGCTCATTCACTGCTCCGCTTCTGATTGTCAGATGAAATTGTAGACTGGCACTTCCAAGGGCTCGGGTGCAGGATCCGAGAGCCATTTTTTAGTCAGAGCATGGAGCGCGTATGTCCTCACAGCTAGATCTCAGCGGTCGAACCGCCTTGGTGACCGGGGCCTCGAGCGGTCTCGGCGCGCGCTTTGCTCGCGTCCTGGCGCAGGCCGGCGCCCGTGTCGTGCTCGCGTCGCGGCGGCTTGATCGTCTCAAAGAATTGCGTGCCGAGATCGAGGCCGATGGCGGTAGCGCCCACGTTGCCGTGCTGGACGTTAATGATTTGGCCAGCATCCGTGCTGCTGTTGCGCACGCCGAAACCGAGGCGGGCCCCCTCGATATCTTGGTGAACAACTCGGGCGTCAGTACGACGCAGCGACTGGTCGACGTCACCGAGAGTGATTTCGACTTTGTTTTCAATACGAATACCCGGGGTGCGTTTTTCGTCGCGCAGGAGGTGGCGAAACGCATGATTGCACGCGCCAAAGGCTACCCCGATGGGACCGTACCGCACGCGCGCATCATCAACATCGCCTCGATGGCGGGCTTGCGCGTATTGGCGCAGATCGGCGTTTATTGCATGAGCAAGGCGGCCGCCGTGCAGATGACGCGCGCAATGGCGCTCGAGTGGGGGCGCTACGGGATCAACGTGAACGCGATCTGCCCGGGTTACATCCGGACTGAAATTAACGAGGCGCACTGGGAAACCCAGGCTGGTCAGCGCCTGATTCAGATGCTGCCGCGCAAGCGCCTGGGGCAGGCGGAAGATTTGGACGGTCTGCTGTTGCTGCTCGCGAGCGATGCCAGCGGCTTCATCAATGGCTCGGTGATCGCGGCTGACGACGGGTTTGGGCTCTGAGACGAGGCGGTCGGCGTATAATCTCGGGCGATCCCAGGGGCGCGTCCCAGGGCCTGAAACCGCAGCTGGCGGCGGCCACCAGATGACCAAGTTTGTTTTCGTAACTGGCGGCGTCGTATCTTCGCTTGGCAAGGGCATCGCAGCCGCGTCGATTGCGGCCTTGCTGGAGTCGCGCGGCTTGCGCGTGACCATGCTCAAGCTCGATCCGTACATCAACGTCGACCCCGGAACGATGAGCCCGTTTCAGCACGGGGAGGTGTTCGTCACCGAGGATGGCGCTGAAACCGATCTTGACCTCGGCCATTACGAGCGTTTTGTCACGGCCAAAATGCGCCGTACCAACAACTTTACGACGGGCCAGATTTACGAGTCGGTGATTCGTAAGGAGCGTCGAGGCGAGTATCTGGGCCGCACGGTGCAGGTTATCCCGCATGTGACAAATGAGATTCAGAGTTTTATCGAGCGTGGCGCGGGCGTAGGGACAGACGAGGCGGTTCAGGTTGCCATTGTCGAAATCGGTGGTACGGTCGGCGACATCGAGTCGTTGCCGTTTCTGGAAGCGGCCCGGCAGATGAGCCTCAAACTCGGGCGCGGGAACGCCTGTTTTGTCCATCTCACCTTGGTGCCGTTTATTCCTTCAGCCGGTGAACTCAAAACCAAGCCGACACAGCATTCTGTCCAAAAACTGCGCGAAATTGGCATCCAGGCCGACCTACTTCTTTGCCGTGCCGATCGTTATATCCCGAACGAAGAGCGCGCCAAGATTTCGCTCTTTTCCAACGTTCTGATTGACTCCGTGGTGTCGGTGCCGGACGCCTCGAGCATTTATAAAGTCCCGCGCATCCTGCAAGAACAGCACGTTGACAGTGTGCTGTGCGATTTGTTGCGCCTGCATACGGCGCCGGCCGATTTGTCCCTGTGGGACCGCCTCGTCTGGTCGCTCGAAAATCCTCAGCGCTCGGTACGCATCGGCATGGTCGGCAAGTACGTGGACTTAACAGAGTCCTACAAGTCGCTCTCAGAGGCCCTCACGCACGCCGGTATCCATACGCGTAGCCGGATCGATATTGAGTACGTTGATTCGGAACAGATCGAGCGCGAAGGGGTCGGGATGCTTGCGGGCTTTGACGCTATTTTGGTTCCCGGCGGCTTTGGTCGGCGCGGCGTCGAAGGGAAGATTCAAGCGATCCAATTTGCGCGCGAGGGCGGCATTCCCTATCTCGGAATTTGCCTCGGAATGCAGCTCGCGGTGATCGAATTTGCCCGCCATTGTGCGCAGCTGGAAGACGCCAACAGTACGGAATTCGACCCGCAGGCAGCCCATCCGGTGGTGGGGTTGATTACGGAATGGCGTGATCTGGAGGGACGAATCGAACAGCGCAGCGCCGATTCCGACCTCGGCGGCACGATGCGCCTGGGCGCCCAGTGCTGCCCGGTCGAGCCGGGAACGTTGGCCGCCACGATCTATGGGGAGTCGGTGACGGAGCGTCACCGGCATCGGTACGAGGTCAATAGCCATTATGTCGGCCGCCTGGAGTCCAAGGGTTTGCGCATTTCGGCGCGCACACCGAACGAAGGGTTGACGGAAATCATCGAACTCCCGCAGCACGGTACCGGTGCGCACCCCTGGTTTGTCGGGGTGCAGTTTCACCCTGAGTTCACTTCGACCCCGCGCGCGGCGCACCCGCTTTTTCTCTCGTACATTCGGGCGGCAATCGCCCGCGCGGAAGGCGCCGCGGGGAGTGATGCGAGGGTTGCAACCAAGTTGGAGCCCGTGTCTTGAGGGTCGCAGATTTTGAAGTGGGGTCGGGACGCCCGTTTTTTCTGATTGCTGGTCCTTGCGCCATTGAATCCCGCGAACTTGCGCTTGAAACTGCCGGGCAATTAAAGGAAATCGCCGCGGCCTGTGGCGTTCATTTCGTCTACAAGTCGTCCTTTGATAAGGCGAACCGAACGTCGGGTTCGTCCTTTCGCGGGCCAGGGCTCGACGCCGGCCTGGAGATCTTGGCGCAGGTTCGTTCCCAGATTGGCGTGCCGGTCATTACGGATGTCCACGAGATCGAGCAAATCGCGCCGGTTGCCGCGGTTTGTGATCTCCTGCAAACCCCCGCGTTTCTGTGCCGCCAGACCGATTTTATTCGCGCGGTCGCCTGCGCGGGCAAGCCCGTGAATATCAAGAAGGGGCAGTTTCTCGCGCCGGGCGATATGAAAAATGTCGTGGACAAGGCGAGAGCCGCGGCAATCGAACACGCAGGCGGCGACCCGGCTGCGGGGCAGAACATTTTGGTTTGCGAGCGCGGGGCCTCGTTCGGGTATAACAATCTGGTTGCTGACATGCGCTCGCTGGCGATTTTGCGCGCGACCGACTGTCCGGTTGTCTTTGATGCCACGCATTCGGTGCAGTTGCCGGGCGGGCAGGGGACTTCGTCGGGCGGGCAGCGCGAGTTTGTACCGGTATTGGCGCGGGCTGCGGTTGCGGCTGGGATCGATGGCTTATTTATGGAAACCCACCCCATCCCGAGCCAAGCCCTTTCGGATGGGCCTAACGCCTGGCCGTTGGGACGCATGCGCGAGTTGCTCGAGACCCTGGTCGCGCTCGACCGCGTCGTGAAGCAAACGGTTTACATTGAATCTACTTTAGGAGCGTGACGGCACCATGAGCGCAATCGTCGACATTATCGGCCGCGAAATTCTCGATTCGCGTGGCAATCCCACGGTCGAGTGCGACGTCTTGCTCGAGAGCGGCGCGATGGGTCGGGCTGCGGTGCCCTCGGGCGCTTCGACGGGTTCCCGCGAAGCAATTGAATTGCGCGACGGCGATACGTCACGTTATCTCGGCAAAGGCGTGTTGACGGCCGTGGAGCATGTCAACACCGAGATCAGCGAAGCCATGATGGGGCTCGACGCGTCGGAGCAGGCTTACATCGACCGCACGCTGATCGAACTCGATGGCACCGAGAACAAAAGCCGTTTGGGCGCCAACGCGACCTTGGCCGTTTCCATGGCAGTGGCGAAGGCTGCCGCAGAAGAGTCTGGTTTGCCGCTCTACCGCTACTTTGGTGGTGCCTCAGCGATGTCGTTGCCGGTGCCGATGTTCAACGTCATCAATGGTGGTGCGCACGCGAACAATAATCTCGACCTGCAGGAGTTGATGCTAATCCCGGTCGGAGCTTCAAGTTTCCGGGAAGCCCTTCGTTGGGGCGCCGAGACCTTTCATGCGCTGAAGAAGATTCTGCACGATGCGCATCTCTCGACCGCGGTCGGCGACGAGGGCGGTTTTGCGCCCACCCTCGACAACCATGAAGCCGCGATTCGACTCGTCTTGCAGGCGATTGAGCGCGCTGGTTTCGAGCCGGGCCGCCAAATCGCCCTTGGTATCGATTGTGCCGCGAGCGAGTTTTACCGCGATGGGATGTACCACCTCGCTGGCGAGGGATTGACCTTGTCAGCGGCCCAATTTACCGATCTGCTGGCAACCTGGTGCGATCGCTATCCGATCCTCTCGATCGAGGACGGGCTCGCGGAGGGCGATTGGGCGGGCTGGCGCGGTCTTACGGATGCGCTCGGCGAACGCGTACAACTGGTTGGCGACGATTTGTTTGTGACGAATACAAAGATTCTTCGCGAAGGAATCGATCAGGGCGTTGCGAACTCGATTCTGATCAAGATCAACCAGATTGGTACCCTTACCGAGACATTCGCGGCGATCGAACTGGCGAAGCGCAACAACTACACCGCAGTGATCTCGCATCGCTCGGGCGAGACCGAAGACACCACGATTGCCGATCTTGCGGTGGCGACCAACGCGCTGCAGATCAAGACCGGCTCGACCTCGCGCAGCGATCGTGTGGCGAAGTACAACCAACTGCTGCGCATCGAGGAAGATCTCGGTGAGGTCGCGTCCTACCCGGGCCGTGACGCGTTTTATAACCTGCGCTGATTCCGAACGACCCGCCCAGAACGCTTCCGCTCTTTCCATCCCGCCCAAGTTTGCACTGTGATGCGTTGGACCACGGCTCTCTTGCTTGTCCTCTTGTTGGCGATTCAGTACCCGCTCTTGTGGGGCCGCGGGGGCATTTTCAAAGTACGCGAACTCGAGCAACAAGTTGCCCAGCAGAATCAGACCAACGCGGCTCTGCGCGAACGCAACGAACAACTCGAGGGAGAAGTTCGCGATCTCGCCAAGGGGCAACAGGCGGTCGAGGAGCGCGCGCGCTACGATCTAGGCATGGTGCGCGGCGACGAAGTGTTCGTGCAGATCGAGGCTAAAAAATAAGACTGGCGTGCGAGCGTTCAGTGTTTGACGTCGGGGTTCTGAGGATTCTCAGTCGTGATGGGAAGCCCGTCGAGAAACAGTTGGGCGCAATCGACGGCGTCAAACGCGTAGGGCTGATTGCAGAATTCGCAGCGGACCTCGACCTGCTCGCGCTCGACCAAGATCGAGTCGATCTCGGGGGCGCCCAGCATGCGCAGCATGTTGGCGACACGTTCACGCGAACACCGACAGGCAAAGCGCAGGACGCGACGATCCCCTTCATCTTTGGTTTCCTGCCAAAACAGTCGATGCAGGATTTCGGCCGGTTTCAGCGTGAGCAGTTCGGGCGTGCTGATGGTCTGCCCGAGCGATTGCAAACGCTCCCAGCCGTCGGGGTCACTCACCACGTGACCGCCCGCGGTTGGCAGACGCTGCAGCAGCAGCCCGCCGGCTTGCTGGTGGTCGGCCGCCAACCACAGCCGGGTTGGGACCTGCTCGGAGCGCGCCATGTAGTTCTCGAGGACCTCGGCTACCGTTTCACCTTCGAACGGGACGATTCCCTGCGTGCTCGGCTGGCCCGCAGCACGGGGCTCGAGCGTGACGGCAAACCGTCCCTTGCCGTGCGCGTTAACCAGCGCCGCGAAGGGCGTAGAGGGCGCAATCGATTCTCCGGCGTTTTCGCGCAGGCGAACGGTTGCCCGAAAACTGCCGTCGGCGGCGCATTCGACAATGTAGAGCGCAACCGGGCCGTCGCCGTGGATCTGCAGGATCAAGGTGCCATCGAATTGAATCGTCGCCGCCAGCAGCAAGGCAGCAGCCGCCAATTCGCCGAGGCGGTCGCGGAC
>Ga0114963_10000794_pt1 | contig 21500 bp, 21 predicted proteins | sample C_131016_EF_Meta_FD_87019 | JGI IMG/M metagenome (GOLD analysis project Ga0114963, IMG submission 87019) | Freshwater microbial communities from Lake Croche, Canada to study carbon cycling - C_131016_EF_MetaG | ecosystem: Environmental > Aquatic > Freshwater > Lake | place: Lake Croche, Canada...
GAAGGCATCTTGGACAACCTCTACTGCATCAGCATCGCTACGAAGAATTCGTCGGGCTTGAGCAATCAGGGAAGATCGGTTTTGGGTATAAAGGGCGGATAAATCAGAAACAGACCACGCAGCAACGGTCGCTGGGGCCTGAGCCTTCTTACGAAGTGACACTTTGATTTCCCGCTTTCAGTTGAGCCAACGTCTTGGCCCCTCTACTGAGTAAGACACCAAAAGGGGGTAAATGTTGCCCCCAAACGCAATTAATTGATCCCGTAATGTTGAGGCGGTGCTCAAAATGACTTCTAATCGCCTAGACAGATTTTATATTTGACCAGATTAAATCAGTCATTAAGAGGAAAAATATAGCCGATTCCTTACTCTAAACAAGCAGATTTAGAGTTAAATTCGCTGAATCACAAAATAACCAACTTTAAGATTATAAAATTCATCCATTCGATATGGAGACGAAATACCTGTAACGGGATTATGGGTATCTTGAATTTTTACTCCAAAAAGTTTTTCAAACATTTCTAATTGTAATCCAGGAAGATCAAACGTGGATATTAGAAATCCTCCAACTTTGACCATTTTCAGCAAGTTTTCAAAAATTTGAATATGTGGGTAATCAATTTCTTCGATTGTAGATATATTTAAAACAAAGTCAAACTTGTCATTCCAGTCTGCTGGGCAAGTATTTCTCAAATCATGCACCACTGTGTTCGCAATTAATGATGGTTGAATATCGCTATTGACGACTGTGGAATACATAGACTCTAGCTCGGACTTAAATAGTATATGGCTACCTTGGTACCCCCAGCAAGTGTTATGAATTAATGATTGGCTCGAAGAATTAAGGTCTTTCAATTTCTGTAAAACAAGTTCATACTCAAATATTCTGCTCCACCATCCCCATTTAATATCATATTTATAATTAGCATCTATTAGTTTGAAGTCGAGTACTTTAAATTTTAATTTAAAATTTTTCAATGCTTTTATATTTTTACGCTTAACTCTCTTAGACCTGTATCTGAGATTTAGGTAAAAATTAAATATAATTGGAGGGGTTAAAGATATAATAAAACGACGCATACTCATATTGTATCTGGAGTCTTGGATTTTATGATTTTTACCCAAGCTCCACACCCAAAGTTTGGGTCTGAATTGAATTTATTTGACGTGAACTGAAGTATAAAACATTTAATTAGTTTACTCAGTGACAAGTTTTTTAATGGTGGCCTAGGGTTTCCCCGTAAACCAAAGCCCCAAGTAATTTGTCCTAGGAGTGGATGATTGAATCTAAATTCAGATGGCCAGTCTTTCAAGAAGTGTGTAAATAAATATAGTCTTTTACTTGAAATTATTTTGCTCTTTGAAGTAATACCACCATTATTTTTAAAAAGGTTGGACACATAGTTAGGGTGAAATCCTGCAGAAAAATACTCAGGCGATCCATGGTACATGTCGTTAAATGGAAAAACTAACCATAAAATTCCATTTCGCTTCATAATAGAAAGTAGATTTTTAGAAAAATTATTATGATTGAATACATGTTCGATTACATTGACACAAATAACTAAATCAAAATCGCTAATTAGTTGCGGTTCCTTGTTTAAATCCATAAATATTTGATTATCATCAATACCATAAGTTTTAATGAGTATATTGGGGAATTTGTTTCTAATTAATATGGCTTCAGGGTCGTCACGTGTTCCACCGACAATAGCAATTTTTGTTATGTTATTAAAATTGATTTCTGATAAGAAATCTGCGCTGGTGAGATTTCGTAAGATGTTACTATTTGAAGTGTTAATCATCGATTTACTATACAATAAAGAGCTAAACTAAGTATGTATGTTGAATTGAACGAACGGTAAATGAACCAGATCGCTTGAATCTTATGCACAAATATAATGTTCTTGATGCGAACCAATTTATTTTTTGGTGGGCCCTGTCGGGATCGAACCGACGACCCACGGATTAAAAGTCCGTTGCTCTACCGACTGAGCTAAAGGCCCAAGTGCGCAGGTGCGCTTGGAAAAGACAAGCAAATAATCTTAGAGAAGATTGTGGAGTATATCTTATTTTACTGTTACAAGCCAGTTCCGAACTTGATGATAAATTCCTATATTATTGCCTAATCTGATTATCTTGAAACCTACCATATTCTAAACATTTATCAGTAATTAAAGGAAATTTTCCTAATTCAAATATACTACGTCCAATGTACTGTCGGTGTAAAAAATGAATCTAGCCGTTCTTATCATTGCATATTCGCGCCCAGAGGGGATTTCATACCTATTAAAAACTTTGAATTCCTCGGGGATACGGGATGTTTATATTGCAATAGACGGGCCAAGAAACGCTAGAGATAAAGTTAACCACGAAAAAATTAATATTGAAATTTCTAAATATTTAAATCAGGCCAGACCAAAAATCCACGTCCACAAACGTGTTCAGAACTTAGGTGTTGCTGGCGGGGTGCTTAATGCTGTTGATTGGTTCTTTTCTTGCGAGAAAATGGGACTTATACTTGAGGATGACCTGCGCATAAGCTCTGATTTGTTTGAATTCTCCGATCGCGCACTTAAAGTATACGAAAGCGATCCTGATGTTTGGATGATTTCTGGAACTCAACTCTTCCCAAACTTTGTTACGGATACCCAAATTATTTGGTCGAATTACCCAATGATATGGGGTTGGGCAGGTTGGGCAGAGAAATGGCATATCATGCGAGAATCACTTCTTGGGAAAAAGCATATTGGTCTCAGACGATTATATAATCGCCGCTATTTGTATTGGGCTGTAGGTGGTAACCGCGCATTAGCAGGCAAGGTGGATACTTGGGATACTCCTTTAGCATTTGAATTCTGGAATCAAAATAAACTCTGTCTTATGCCTCCGGTTAACCTGGTATCTAATGTTGGAGATGACGATGTGTCTACAAACACCAAAATCGCAAATAGTAGTATGAAATTAGGCATACAAACTATTGAAAAGGGTTATGACCTAGCAAATCAATCAGATAAAACTAGTATTAAGAGCTATAACGCATTGCTAGAGAAAAGAGTGTTTAAAATCAAATGGCGCCATATTTTTCTACCATATTTTTCATATATTTATGATCATATTAAGTTTCCACATTCAAAGCGGAGACTCCCGCTAGGTGAAAGAAATGATTGGCTAGAAAGTTAAATTCCCATTAGTGCAGCTTGGACATCAAAATTCGGTACTTGTTGTCGCACTTCATTAAATTTACCCACTGCGAGGATTTTGCCATGCTCCATATAAACGATTTTATCAACATTTTTTACTGTTGATAGTCGATGAGCTATAACGATCAGCGTAACTTTACCTCTAAGAGAAAAAATTGCATCAGCTATGTCGGATTCGGTCTGACCATCTAAAGAACTTGTTGCTTCATCAAGCACTATTAACTTGGGTTTAAGGTATAAGGCACGGGCAATACCTAATCTTTGGCGTTGGCCCCCACTAATTTTACTTCCGCGCTCACCCACCCTAGCGTTCAAATTATAGTCATTTTCAGTTAAAAGATTATCCAACTGAGCGATTTTGATCGCGTCCAGAATCAAGGAGTCAATTTGCTCATTTTTTGGGAACCCAACAGCAATATTTTCTTTTAGCGATCCGTCAATAACTTGCACATCTTGTGCGACGTAAGAAATTGCGCCTGGCCATCTTGAGATTGCACTCAATGGTGACACTCCAGAAATAGTTACACTACCTTGATTTGGCTCCAAAATACCGAGCGCCAAATCCACAATAGTTGACTTTCCAGCCCCAGATGGACCCACAATTGCCACTATTTCTCCCGGAAGAACTTCCAAGTTGATTTCACTTATGGTTTTTTTGTTAGATCCAGGATAAGTAAAATTGATGTCTATCAAACTAACTTTTGCCTCAAAGCCATCATGACTAATATTCAGTGGAACAATCTCGTTTATTACCTCGCTGTGATTTAAATCTTTCAGTAATTCTAGTGTCCTGCTTGCTGCACCATAGTTACTTTTAATAGATATTAAACCTTGCTGAACTCTTAAAATAGCTGGAGCAATTCTACTCGCTGCTGCCAGAAAAATACTTAAAGTTACAATTGCCTGAGTTGAGTCTCGTAGCAAAAATTGAACTGCACTCAAAGTAATGGCTCCAAACACCAAAGTAATTTCAATTATATATTTACCTATATTTGGAATAAATGATAACTCTGCAGAACTATTGGCAAGTGATAACCTCGTACCTGTTATTTCTCGACTATAAAACGACCTACGATTTCGCACAAACAAATCTCTATAGGAGATTAAAGCTTCCAGTATTTTTTCGTTACTATAAACCAGCATGCCTACATTTTCTTTGGATAGATTAATTATTCTTTTTTGAACTGAAAAATATAATATTGAAGATGTGAGTAGAAAAAGTAAAAAAGTTGATATTGCCATAATAAGATCAATCGAGAATAAACCTGCAGAAAGAATTAATAATAAAAATAAATCAGTCACTAGGTTTAATACTGTGCCGATTATTCCGACCATAACACTATTTACCCCAGTTGTAACTGCGTATAGAGTTTCTTGTGAACTTCTTTTTTGAATGATCAATAAATCTTGTGACAGCAATTTGTGTACTAAATTAGAACTAAGGATCGCTGCTTTTCGGCTTAGATAGAAAAATATCTTTCTTGTAAAAAACATTGATGTTAAAGTTCTAGAGATTAAAATTATGGCCGCAAGGCAACCGAGTACTGCTACCTGAGATTGAAATTTTAAATCGGAAATACCCAAAAAATTTATTGTTTGTTGAACTAAACTTCCAGGTGGCATTGACTTTATGCCATTTGAAGAAATTATAACAATGAGTCCAACTACCAAAATTCCTAATAAATCAAGAAACCCCAATAAGATCTGAATAATTGTAATAAATGATATCTTCTTTTTATCAGCCTGCGAGAGAATTCCAAAAGATTCTGAAACAGTATGCCATTGAATCCTATTTAATTTTTTTAAAATCATATTATGCGATCCATTATCTACTAATCTTAATCCAGTTATCTGGAATTAGGTCTATTGGATCATTCATCCCTATAAACCAAGGATCTGGCGCGATGGTAGGCGCACCAGAGTTATTTGAAAGAAACGAACCCCACCAACTCAAGCTAGAGTTTGCAATAACATAGCCATTACCTAATCGCATTTTTTGTAGAGTAACTGCTGCGGAATCTTCTTCATCGCCTATCCAGCGACAAATCTTCAGGTATTGCTTTGGGATATAAAGTTTCGCTTTCTCAATCTCATCCGAAAATACCCAAATATGCTTAAAATTGAATTTTGAAATCATCAATGACAAAGCTTTATCATAGTATTCATTCGACAAAACTCCAAAATTATCTTCACTTAAATAATCACCAAGCCTTACATGAACTACTAAAGGTTTTTCTATTAAGGCTAAAAGTTTGTATTCGTTAATTGAATTATTGATGACTGAAAGGTTACGTAGTTCAAGATAAACTTCCTTTTGTACGGCAAATCGATAGGTCTGAAAGTATCCAATCATATATTTCGAATAAATAGAGTTTGAGATATCTTGATAACCCAAACCATCCACACTCCAGACACGTAATATTCTTCCATATCTAATGCTTAAAAGAACAGAGACTACCAAATCTAATAAGATTTTGGCAATGCGAATTATAAAAAATTTTCTTGATTTTAATGAAATTCGAATTGACAAACTAATATTTTTGTTGATAAAAGAATTATTTTTATAAAATTCCTCAGAAGTTGAGATAAGATTTGTTCGGTAAGAGAATAAATCTGCTTCACCAAATTTATTTTTTCTAAAATTTCCAAATGAATCATCAATTATTAATATGCTTTTAAATTTATTTCCATAATGGAGGCCGGCGGCGATCTGAAAAAGTTGGTTACCAAGTCCTCCCATTAAATGAATGAAATGTAAATTCTCTTTCTTACTAAATCTTCTCATTTGCCTATGCTGACCTTATACGCCTTTAATATAAACTTAATACTTCTTAAATATTCTCGAGGTGAAATCAAATATAAATATTTCATAAAAAAAACAAGAGAAAATAATTTCCCTTTCTTATTTCCATTTTTTAGTAAGGTTAATATTTGTCTAATTATCATATTATTTTTAAGGCTGCTATATTTTTTTGGGAAACGCCGTTGAATTAGTTCAAATTTTATTATTAAAATTAAGTCATTTATTTTTGCTTTCGAGCTTGTGATAGAAATCCGCCCTCCTGTACGATATCTATAAAAAACTTCTGATGAAAAATTAATAATCGGATTTCTCGAAAGTATTTTAAATATAAAATATTGATCCTCCCCCATTGATAGTTCTGGAAAATATAAATCAGATAAAAAAGATCTTCTGATAATCCATCGCCATATTCCTGGTTGAAGTGAAATAGATTCATGAATTGAATTAGTAGAAGTTGGCATATTTTGTTCCAATATTTCGCCAGAATTTAAATTTTCAACTTCGAAGTTACCCACCAAAATATCACAGTTAGCTTTTACTTTTGAAATAGCACTGACTATATTTAAAAAATAAGGCAAGTCATCACTATCGCAAAAAGTTATCCAATCTCCTGTTGCTGATAATATGCCTAAATTACGACTTGCGCCTGGATTTCGCTTCATGCATCTTATTATTTTATAGCAACTAATCTCTTGAAGTTGGCATTGCTCAGAAAGTCTTTCAACTGCTATCTCTTCATCGGAATCTAAAACAAAAATTAACTCAACTGGAATAGATTTAGATAATTCAATTATTTTTTTTAAATTAACATTATCAGCAGTATAATTACCTATTGGTACTATTGTAGAAATTAACATTTTAGTTTAAATATTCGTCAATTATATTGGAAGTCTATTTGCAAAATCAGAGATGGTTGTTTTCAACCCGGATTCTAATTCAACTATCGGCTCCCACTTAAGTTCCTTAATGGCCTTTGATATATCTGGTTTTCGCTGTTTTGGATCATCTTCGGGAAGTGGCAGATTGATAATCTTCGAACTACTTCTGGTATAACTTATAATTGTTTCCGCTAGATGCCGGATTGTAATTTCAACTGGATTGCCTAGATTAATAGGGCCGGTTACGTTTTTCTCAGAAAGCAACAATCGAATTAATCCCTCTACTAAGTCTGATACGTAGCAAAATGAGCGAGTTTGCTTACCATCTCCGTAAATTGTTATATTCTCATTTTTCAGTGCTTGGAGAATAAAATTGCTTACAACTCTTCCATCATTAAGCTGCATACTGGGACCATACGTATTAAAAATCCTTGCGACTTTAATTGAAAGGTTGTACTGGCGCATATAGTCAAAAAATAGTGTTTCGGCAACACGCTTCCCTTCGTCATAACAAGCTCTTATTCCGACTGGATTAACATTTCCTAGGTATGACTCATTTTGTGGTGACTCAGTTGGGTCTCCATAAACCTCGCTGGTTGAGGCCTGTAAAATTGGAATATTAAGGCGTTTAGCTAAACCCAACATATTTATTGCCCCAAGAATACTTGTTTTGGCTGTTTGTACGGGATGCTTTTGATAGTGCACGGGTGATGCTGGACAAGCCATATTTATTATTGCATCAACCTCCAAAAAGATCGGAAATGTTACATCATGGCGAATAATTTCAAATTTTTTACTACTTAACAGATCTTGAATATTTTTCTTACTACCTGTATAAAAATTATCAACAGCAATAACTTCATGATCTAACTCAATTAACCTTCTTGACAAATGAGAGCCCAAAAATCCCGCACCACCAGTAACTAATATACGCATAACACAATGATAGCAAAAATTCATGGATTATTCTGTTTATTGTTATAACTTAGTATATTTAAATATGCGCTTAGCGGGTCCTGTTAAATAATTAAGTTTAGATAGTAATATCGAAAAGTCACTTTAATATATTATGGCTATTTAAGAATCTAGTGATTTAATCGATTAACGAGTTGTACGACTTGTGCTCCAATTTGAATACTGTGATCAATTTTTCCAGACCAAATATCAATAAATCCTTCAGACTTTAATTCAACCTTACTTATTCTTCGATCTGTTTTAGAAACGTTTGGCTGGATGCTTCGAACTGTATGGAATCTATTAGTCACTTTAAGCTTAGTTACTTCAGGAAACCAATTATTAAATCTTTCAATTAGATTTTTTTGACCAGATTCAAAATTAAAATATCCATCGCTATCCCATTCTGGTGGGTATGAATTCCCTACAAACCGCTGAAGTACGCTTGGATTGGGACCATAAAGTAAAAATGTATCTCCAAATCCCTTTGGTAATAGGGTTATGAAATCACCATCAATCACGGTGAGACCAAATTTAGGTTTCGCTATTTCAACTTCTAAAATTAGTGTTTTGTGAAATTCAAATTCGCGATTTTGTAAATTTAAAGAGGAACTCAATATTCGATCTAAGCCATATGTTGCACGCACAATTAAATCGAAATCGTATTCATTCCCCTTATTATCAGTTACTCGAAAAGTATTATTCATTTTTTCAATACGAGTTATTTCTGTATTTAAATACAAATTCTTCATTAATCTCGGTTGCCTCTTGTAGTGCGTGCGTAATTTTGTCAAATCAATAACGCCTTCTTTGCAGACCCATACGCTACTAATTTTCTCTGAATCTACTCCCAGTTCTATAAGATTTTGTATTGGTGCTGAGTCGACATCAATTCCAGATTTCATTACAAAGTCTAAAAAGTCTAGCTCATTTACTTTAGATAACTTATTGGAAATTGCATAGTAATTAGGAAATTCTAAATTTACACAATCCGAAAATTTGTCAATAAAAAGCTTATAACCAGTGAGTGATTGTATTGCTGTTTCTAAATCACGAGGGTAATGTATTCCTTGGTGCAGTCGCATTATGCTATTTGAAGTTGCTTCGCTTAGAATTTCTGAGTTACGTTCAAAAATTGATACAATATTTCCGTTCGCCGTCAACTGTGAAGCGGATTCTAACCCAAATATTCCTGCCCCAATAACTGCAATTCTCATTTATAAGATGGACCTATTTCAATTACTGAACCACTTGGCGTCGCTAAATAATTGAAATTTAGAATAAAATTTGCCACTTCATGTGTATTCAGTAACTTGTAATTGGATCGACGTTCATGATCTTCTCGAGTTGAAATATCCATATTGTTATATATATTTGATCCCTTTATTAACCCTGGAGCAAAAACATAGGTTGAATTATTTTTGGGTATTTGCCTTGACAATGAACTTACTAGTGACGATAAGGCAGCTTTACTCGTTGCGTAAATAAAATCAAAGCTTGGATATAGTGCTGAACGTGAGGAAATATAAATAAGTTTAGAATTTGTGTTTCCTTGCAAATATTTCGACAGTTTGGTCATCAAATAAGTTGCATTAATAACGTGAATTTCCAAATAATTAGAAATTTGTTTTGCCGAGATTGCCTGTAATTTTAAATTACTTAACGAGCCGATACAATAGATAATGGTTGAAAACTCATAATTTGCAATTTTTTCCATAAATAGATCTATAGATTCCAAAGTGTCGATACAAAGTTCTTCCCATTTACCTTCTAATAAACTGGTCTTTTCCTCAGTGCGAAATGTAGAAATTACTGATAACCCTTGTTTTTTTGCCTGTATAATTATTTCTTGACCCAAACTAGACGTCCCGCCAATAACTAGGAGGTGTGATTCTGGAAAACTATTTGCATTCACCATCAGAGTGTAGCAAATATACACTTTATCAACCGCTTCCATTTAGTCATTTAAGGTATTTTTTAATTAAATTAAACCAAATACGATTCCATTGGCGCAATAATTCTCCTTATATTTCCGGTGATTCCATTGCCTCTTTAACGGACTATGTTGCATATGGAAAATTCAAGAACAAAAAACTCAATCTTCGTAAACTCAAACGAGCTAAATCGGTTTTTGTTTATGGAGATATGCTAAATAAATTTTTGAAGGAGGGTATCGGGTATATAAATGCTCATACTATAGTTACGGGAAACAGTGATGAAAATTTTACTGAATTAATTTCAATGCCTAATTCAGTAAAACTTTGGTTGTGTCAAAATAATGAAATTTCAAGCGAGAATTGGATATCAACACTTCCAATAGGGATAGAGAACATTAAGCTTGGTAGAACTGGACTAAAACATTATTACAAAAAACACGATTCCTCCGCTACGGTTAACAAGATTCTTATTCCTCCAATGAGTCCTTCTAACGAAATTAGAACTAGGATTATTCTCCAAGCGCTACAAAAACCAGAAATATTTGATGTAAAAAAGCAGATACTCCCAGTAAAAGATTACTTTAATTTAACTAGAAAATACAGATTTATTTTTGCTTGTGAAGGAAATGGATTTGAAAACCATAGAATTTGGGAAACCTTGTATCAGGGGTCTTTCCCGGTTTTGATCGAAAGTAAGTGGTCAAGAACTTTAAAATACCTAAATTTGCCTATTTTGTATGTTACAAATCTTAATGAAATTAATGCTCAAACGCTATTAAGTTTTGCGAAATTACATGAGAATTTTGATCCGAATACAACCGAATGTCTTTGGACCCCTTTTTGGCAAAAATTAATCATGTCTAAAAAATAATTATGTTTCCCACGAATTTAGAGAATTTCAATTTTTAATATCACAAAATTAATTATCTAAAACTATTGGTAGCAGAAATCGACAAAACTTTATATGTATTAACGTAAAGTTTGATAATGAATTAAACTTGTCAAATTAAAAAAAATCATAAATTCAGATTAACTCACTTTACTCTCAGATTATGCGATTTTTTGAGGAAATTACAAAATTAAATCTTAATCCCAATCAATTTTATTGAATCTTTAACTTAAATTTTAAAAAACTAATAACTATAACTTTAAGTTTCTTAAAATAAATAAAAGGTGATTCTGCTTTTTGTAATAACTCGTGAAATTCATTTATTTGTATTCTTAAGTATGATTGGAGCTTACCAATTATATTCTTCGCCTGAAAGTATTCGTGAATTAAATTCATTCTTCTAGATGCTGATTTTGGATTAGATGAATTCTTTGTCCGAATATTGTAGGTGGGAATAAATAAGTGGGTTGAATGTAAATTGTTTCTGGTCATTCGAATTCTTTTTATTCCTTTGCCAGTTAGATAATGAAAAATTGCCAAGTCATCAGCTATCTTGAGGTATTGTTCAAGGTTTAAGTCAAGTAACTTTAGTGCCGCACGTTTTGATAGAAAAATTCCAGATCCAGATATATATTCAAAACTTTTTTTATTTTCGAAAACTTTCTGTCCACTTCTATCAAAATATCCGCCGAAGAAATCATTTGAATACTTGCGACGGTTTAATTCATTTACCATCCTGTGGGTTTCAAAGTAAGTTGAAACATTTGAACGGACAAGGACATCAAAATCAAAATTTTCAATTACATATTTTACTCCAAGAATTGTTTTTTTTAGTATTAACGAGTATTCCTCAGGGCAGGGCACAAACAATGTTTGATTTTCTTTGTAATAGAAATTTTTATCCCATCCCCTCAAATAAACTACTGAAACTTGATGGTTAGCATTATTGATCCAAGTATTTTCTTGACACTTTAAATCTTCTTCGTGTTCTCGATCATTGCTGGCAATTATTAAGATGATAATTTTCATTTAAGTTAACCTTATTTCCAAAAATATTGGTTAAAATTTTTACCATTACGATCTTTAGGTGAAAGAATATACTCACCTGCATGCCATGGTATATTTAAATCGATATCAAATGGGTTAATCACGTGTTCATCCTCAAACCGGAAATTTGTCTGAAGTGCATACTGAACAACCGCATGCTTTGAAATTACTTGATATCCATGCCCGAATCCATTTGGAATCATAAGAGTTTTTTGCTCTTTCGCATCAAGCAAAAATATTTCATACTTTCCGAACGAACTTGAATTCCGCCTCAGATCGATAACGACATCTAATATAGTTCCATGTAGGCATTTTATGATTTTATATTGTGGATTTTCTTCTCCAGTAAAATGTATCCCTCTAATAACATTTTTTTTACTTTGTGTAGTTAATAGTTGTGATATTTTTATCTCGGTAAAATTATTAGGAACGATAGTTAAATTGAACCATTCGTTAGTAGTACCTCTGGGGTCTTTATGAACTTTAGAACTATGAATCCAAACGCCTTTTAAGTTAGATTCTTTAAATATATTTGAATTAGGCATTTTTGCATTTTCTTTTATATTCCCTTAAGAAATATTCCAATGAGTCTTTCCATGAGGTAAAGTCTTGTTCGGCTAGAGAATAATTCTCATCTAAATAAAGTAAAGAGTATTTTGAGCGAGAAGCAGTACCAACTTCGTCTATAGTATTTCTAATTTGAAGACGATCTGTATTAGCTCCCAGGTAGAGCAAAATCTGTGCTGCGAAATCAAATCTCGATGCATAGCCGACGTTAGAATAATGATATATACCTTGGTTGAAGGGTTGTAGTACAAAACTCGTTATGTAGTTTGCGAGATTACGAGAATTGGTTGGTTGACCAAACTGATCATCGACTACTCTAATGATTCCACCTCTTTGAATTTTTTCTAGAATCGCGTGTACAAAATTCCCACCGTATTCACCATATAGCCAGGAAGTTCTTATTATCCAAGAATTATCGGGGTGTTCTTTAACAATAAGTTCTTCGCCCAACGCCTTGCTCGAACTATATTGGTTAATAGGATTAGGAACTTCGTTCGGACTAAAAAATCTTGGAACATCACTTGAAAAAACTGAGTTTGTTGATATGTGAATTAATTTAGAATTAGTCAATTTACATATTTTTGCCAAATTATACGGTCCCACTGCGTTTACAAGATTTGACTGATGCACATATTGTTCTGCAGAATCTACATTTGTGTATGCCGCACAATTTATAATCCAATGTGGAGCAAAGTCATCTATGAATTTGTGAGATTGTTCAAACTTAGTAATATCTAATTGCTTTTTTGTTGTTGAAACAACTACTTCTTTAGTTGCCAAGAAAGCTTTAACCAATTCTTTACCAAGTTGCCCCTGCCCGCCGGTAATTAATATTTTCATACGCTCATTTTACTATTTTTAAAGCTTGCCACCAAAGTTGATTTTTTTCATACCATTCTACGGTATTTCTCATTTCTACTTCAAACTTTTTGCCCGGCAAATATCCACATTCTCTCTGTATTTTCATATAATCCACAGAATATCTGAAATCATGTCCCTTTCTATCGCTAACAAATTCAATTAAATCTTCGTTTTTATTTAAAATTTTGATCAATAATCTTGCAATTTCTAAATTGTTCATTTCCGTTCCACCACCAATGTTGTAGATTTCACCACTACTTCCTTTTTCGAGTATCGAATTTAATCCTAGGCAATGATCTGAAACATGAAGCCAGTCTCTTGAATTCAAACCATTGCCATAAATTGGAATCGGTTTATTATTTAATAAATTTGTGACTGCCAATGGAATAAGTTTTTCTGGGAATTGATATGGTCCAAAATTATTTGAACTACGAGAGATTAAAACTGGTAAGCCAAAAGTTTTCCAATATGAAAGTACCAATAAATCTGAGCTGGCTTTGGATGCAGCATACGGAGAGTTAGGTTGCAAAGAATCGCTTTCAACCCAAGAACCTTGTTCAATTGATCCATAAACCTCGTCTGTTGAAACGTGTAAAAACTTACTGATGTTATGTTTTAACGCGAACGTTAGTAGATTTGAAGTACCAAGTACGTTGGTCGAGACAAAATCACTAGGATTTACAATAGAACGGTCAACATGTGACTCAGCGGCAAAATGCACTACTGTATGAACGTTAAACATCAATTTATCCACTAATTCTTTGTTCCTAATGTCACCTTTGATAAATTTCAACCGTTTATCAGTGAATGCATGATCTAGGTTTGCTAAATTACCCGCATAAGTTAGTGCGTCGAGCACCACTATTTCAGTCCACTCGGTGTCACGAGAAACCAGGTTATCAACGTAATTGGAGCCAATAAATCCAGCACCACCAGTTATTAGTATCTTCATCAGTAGCCCAATTTACTAAATTTTTCGCCGCATATAGAGGTATTCTATGTGTATGAAGGGTATCGTATTGGCTGGAGGCACTGGGCGTCGCTTGTGGCCGATTACAATTGGAATTAGCAAGCAATTACTTCCCATTTACAATAAGCCGCTAATTTATTATCCAATCTCGGTATTAATGCAAGCTGGAATTAAAGACATATTAGTAATTACAACATCTGAGGATCAAAGAGCCTTCCAAACTCTGCTTGGTGATGGCTCTAAATTTGGGCTTTCCTTTTCTTATTTAATTCAAGAAAATCCTGAAGGTATAGCGCAAGCTTTTCTTATAGCTGAGAAATTTATTGGTAATGATAATGTGGCTCTAATTTTAGGTGATAACTTATTTTATGGTGCTGGTATTCAAAATGAAATTTCAAAAGAATTTGCAATTAAAGGCGCTAGGATTTTTACTTATAATGTCTCCAACCCTGAAGAGTACGGAGTTTTAAATTTAGATAATTGGCATCAACCGATATCCGTAGATGAAAAACCAAGTAATCCAAAATCTAAACTAGCAATAACTGGTTTGTATTTTTTTGACTCTAAAGTAATAGAATATGCACGTAGTATAAAACCGAGCGCTAGGGGTGAACTAGAAATAACCTCTATAATGCAGATTTATATAAATAATAATGATCTAGAATTTATTGAATTACCCTCAGGAGTAGCTTGGCTGGACACCGGTAGCCCAAATTCCCTTAATGATGCGTCTTTATTTGTACGAGTTCTTGAAGAGCGCACTGCTAAAAAAATCGCGTGCTTGGAAGAAATTGCATATCAAAAGGGCTGGTTGAGTGAACCAGAACTGCTAGATCGCATAAAGTACTATGGAAATAGCAGTTATGGAAAGTACTTGAATTCAATCTTAACAATTTCAAGATAATTATTTGTTTAAAATGAGGGTACAATAAAGAAATGAAATATGTGAAAACAGTTCTACGCATTATTGATAGAAAAATTCTTAATTCATATTTAATTAATCTTAGGTACATCACTTTGCTTAAAAGACAAAGAAAAAATTTTGATAAAAATTTTTCAACAATTGTTCAGATTAATTATAAAGGTAAAGAAAATTTACTGGCAGAACTATTTGATAAATATGGATCGGATAAAGGTTCAAATAAACCTTTTAATCCAAACCAACCTTGGGCTCCTCATAATTATAGTGATCTTTACTTTGATTGGTTTTTTGATAAAAGAAATACCATAAAAACTGTACTAGAAATAGGAATAGGTTCTAACAATCCAAATATTAAAGGGAGCTTTATTCCCGAAGGAATACCTGGAGCATCATTGAGGGCATGGAAAGAATTTTTCCCAAATGCCACTATATATGGCGCGGATATCGACTCCGATAGTTTGGTAAATGAACCTAGAATTATTTCAGCTGTAATGGATCAAACTAAAAAAAATAGTATTGAGAATTACTTTAAAGATTTTAATGAAATTGAATTTGATATTATCATCGATGACGGACTACATGAGTTTTCAGCAGGATTAACAACCTTTAAAAATATATTTCCGTATCTCAAAAAAGATGGTATTTATATAATTGACGATGTGGTTTTAGACGATCTTATTAGTTATCGAGAATTTTTTGAGGATTCAAAAGATACGGTCAAATTTATTTCATTACAGCGGGATTCTCGAGGATTAGCCTCGATACACCATAATTCACTTGTTACCATTCAAAAAATAAATATGTGGGTATGAAAACTGTCCTGATATTAGGGTCCTCTGGCCAAGTAGGTTCTCATCTCACGGTTTATTTAAGGTCAAAAAAATATAATGTAATTGAATTTGATATTATGAATTCCCCAACCGAAGACTTGAGACTTTTACCTAATAAAAAATTTGAAACCTTATTACAAAAATCTGACTTTGTATTCTTTTTGGCTTTTGACGCCGGCGGTTCTCACTACTTAGCCACCTACCAGAATACATTTGAATTTATAGACAATAATTTAAAAATTTTAATTAACACAATAAATACATTAAAAAATTTAGGTAAACCTTTTTTATTTGCTAGTAGCCAAATGTCTAACATGAATGAATCTACCTATGGGTTATTAAAAGCAGTTGGTGAAAGATATACAAATTCAATAAATGGGAAAATTGTTAAATTTTGGAACGTATACGGCCACGAAAAAGCTGAAGATAGGTTTCATGTGATTAGCGATTTTATAAAAATGGCTAGAGAGACTGGTGTCATCAGAATGAGGACCACTGGACATGAAACTCGAGATTTTTTGTACGCTGACGATTGTTGTAAAGGTCTCGAATCAATTATGCTCAATTTTGATTCCCTATCAGACAATAAACATTTACACCTTGCAAATTTTAAATGGAACTCTATTTTAGAAGTAGCGGAAATAATTGCGCGCCATTTTGGTGCAGAAATTATTCCTGGGAATTTAATCGATCAAGTTCAGTACGGGATAAAAAATGAACCAAGTAAGGATCTTTTAAATTTATGGCAGCCCTCGACATCACTTGCTGAGGGAATTAAAAAAATAATTCAATTAGAAGATAGTTGTTGATACACCCAGGAATATGTTTTTTCCAATCCCTCTTTTAGTGGCACGTTAGGGGACCAGTCATAAATGTCTTTTATTAGAGAGTTATCTGAATTTCTTCCTCTGACTCCTTTGGGTGCATCCAAAATATATTTTCGCACAAGCTTTATTTCAGCAATTTCTTCAACAATATCGACTAATTGGTTTATACTGACTTCTTCGCTTGATCCAATGTTCAAGGGAAAACAGTAATCACCATCCATCATTAATTTAATACCTTTTATCGTGTCGTCAATGTATGTAAATGAGCGGGTTTGTTTACCATCTCCCCAAATTTCAATTTCATGATTCCCTGACAAAACGGCGCTAGCCACTTTACGGCATACGGCTGCTGGTGCTTTCTCTCGACCTCCAGCAAAAGTTCCATTGGGGCCGTAAACATTATGAAATCGCCCAACTCGTACTTCAAGGCCAAAATCTTCATGAAAATGATTACACATTCGCTCACTAAATAATTTTTCCCAACCATAGCCATCCTCTGGATCCGCCGGATAGGCATCTGTTTCCTTTAAACCCATATTGTGCGGATGTGATTGTAATTTTTGGTTATATACGCAGGCGGAAGATGCAAAAAAATATTTACTGACTTTTTGATTTTTTGCAAAATTTATAAGATTTGTGTTTATTAATACAGAAAGCATACACAAAGCTTTATTATTTTCTATAAAGCCCATACCACCCATATCCGCAGCAAGATTATAAACGATATCAACTCCTTCCATAACGTCATGGCAGTTTTGCGTAAGTCGTAAATCTAATACACGATTAGTACATTGATCAAAAACCTGATACCAATCAGTAGTATTTTTGATGTCAACTGCAATTACATTAGTGAAACCACTTTTTAAAAGATCATTCACCAACCAACCACCTATAAAACCACCAGCGCCAGCAACTAAGACTTTATCAGAATGATTCATTTTTCTCACTTAAATTAGTTTTAAATTATGATGTAGATTAACAGAAATATTAATTCTTGTAAAGTATAGAATTCATAATTTTTACTCTTAATTGAAAGATAAAACTGAGAATTATCGATATTATTGAATGTAGCACCAGAACTAAAGAGATTAAAAAAGACTTTAATAAATAGAATTTAATTTTGCTAACTTTCTTATTTTTTACTAATTTAAATAACTTTTTTACTGTTGCCGCCGGTGTAAATGGTGGCTCGACAAAATTTATCAATGAAGTGAAAACTGGGTGATCAAAAGTTTTTTGCAAACTCCCCAAAGATGTGCAATCAAAAAGGTTTGCGCGCCCCCATTTCGATGCAATATCCGCACATTCTGACAATTGCGAGGGAACGCACACTGGAATGCTACGGACAACTGCGTCCAGAATTCTGCCTGAAATATTAGTTGCAGGGAAAACTGTTGGCATATAAAGAAATATCATGTAGTCAAAGGAATCGATGTAGTCTTTCCATTCTGAAACAGGCACTACTTTTTCATCAAAATTAGCATTTATATATCTGCCAAATCTATATTTTAAAGATTCGCTGCCTAACGAACCTCTTGGAAAAACAAAAGTACAAAGCTTGCAAGAATTCTCCAAAAGCAAATGTAATTCCTCATCACTAAAGCCCCTCATATTTACTAAAACTTTATGATGTGCTTTTTCATCAAAACTTGAAAAAGGTTTAAATTCGAAGGAGGCGGGAACAGGAAATTTCTTAAAATTGCAGCCTGTAATCATATTTGCTTTATCTGCCATGAGTTGTGTATCGAAAGTTATCAAAAAATTGTCTGGATTACAATGATTTAGAAATTTGAAAAACCAACGATATCGAATTTTAACTTTGTTAGCTTTAAAAAATTTTCTATCATACAATGTTGATGAAAACAAATTACAAATAACTAAGCAATTAGGAATTAGTGACCTTATGCACCACAGGAAAAATAACCAAAAAATAGTTCCTTCAAATATATAAACTAGTGTTTTTTGGGCTTCGGATCCTCTAATTATTTTAAGAACTTTATTAAAACTAGATGGACCTATATATGGAAACTGTTTGAGTATTGAATCTGGCAAAATTTGCGTTATCCAATCAGTTTTAAATGTGTTGCGTAAACCAATATAATCAAGATTCACCGAGGAGTCTTTGGCTGAATCATACAGAGCGTTATGCCAGGTATTATGTCTAGGTTCGTCAGGAACTAGTCTCCACTTTGCTATACCAAAAATTTTTACGTTTTCCGAGGACATAAGATCTCCCAATAACTAATGAAACCAGACATTACATTTCAGGAATTAAACGGCAGCAAAACAATTTTAGGGAAATAGACTAGATGCCAATCTTCGAAGTTCTCTCTATGTTTTTTTATTTTAGCTATTATTTCGTCCCTAAAATTCCAGGCAGTTATGATAAAGAGGGCTTGCCCCGCAATTTGTTTTAGTAGATCGGGATGTGAAACCTTACAATTGCCAACAGGTGAATATTGACCGATTTTTTGCGGCGTATCATCAAAAATATAGTCAAACCTAATTCCTGCGAAGTTACAAAATGTGTTTCCTTTTGCAGCGGCACCGTATAAAATTATTTTGTAATTTTGATCCTTGTACTCCTGGATAATTTTTTGGACCTCGAAAACTTTTTGATTGACAGTTTGAACGAATTTCAAATATAGTTCAGTTCCGTAAAGGCCCAGTTCATGTTCATACGCTTCACGTTCGTAAATAACATTATTTAGTGGGGTCTTCGATATTTCCCAAAGATATGAATTCCCATGAATTGGAACTATTGTTACATTTTTTAGATAAAGTCCCGCTCTCTTAAGGAGTGCTTTCATTGATTTAACATTAAAAAAACTGATATGTTCATGATAAATCGTGTCAAATTCTCCATTAAAAAACATATTTGCTTGCGAAGTTTGAATATACGCAGTTCCATCGTTTTTTAAACATTTTTTAATTCCGAGAAGAATTTGAAGGGGGTCACTTGTGTGGGCGAAAATATTCATTGCCACAATGACATCAAAATCGGTTGCTAATAAATCGGCAATTTTTTCATTAAAAAATGTTGGTATGGTAACAACTCCGTGTGAAATTGAACTTTCTAATAAATTTACAGCAGGATCGACTCCTAGCCCATTCCATTTCGTAAACTTAAATTTTGATAGAAAACTCCCGTCATTCGAGCCAATATCAAGAACTTTTCCGGTGGGACCATAATTGTTTAAAATGATTTCAAATAAAAAATCGAAGTACTGACTTAAGGTTTCAGAGGTACCACTAATGTAAGAATAATTTCTAAACATTCGGGATGGATTAACTGAGATGCTTAGTTGCGAGTGAAAACAATCCGAACAAAGCATCAATTTGAGTGGAAAGGTTTCGAATTCTTGATTTTGCTCAAGAAAATCATTTGCCAGCGGTTGAGCTCCTAGGTCAAGCGAAACCGAGAGTCTCGACCCATAACAAGCAACACAATTCACAATTTTACTAAAATCAGTACCGATCATGGCCCAGGACTTTCATGCAAATAAGTATATTGGCTATAATAAAATATATGCCTATTGATTTAAAATACTCTACCTGTGGGACAATCACCTGTGAATCTTAGTAGGCTAAGCGAACAAATTCAGTCAGAATTAAACAAAAAACCTATAATTATTGTGGGTATCGTAAAAGATATTGGAAACACCTTAAAGTCAGATATTAACAATTTAAGTCAAGCGTTGGGTTTCTTCAATGATATTCACTGGTTTTTAGTAGAATCGAATAGTTCTGACAATTCTAGAAAAATTTTAGCCGAGCTCAAAAACTCTTATCCTAACTTTAATTACAAATCAATTATCGTGGATTCAAGCTGCAGTGCTCTGCGAACTGAATCAATGGCTACCGCAAGAAATACTTATCTTGCGCATTTAAGGGATAAAGTATCACCAGCGGAATTTCCATATGTGGTGATAGCTGATTTTAATTTGCTAAATAATAAATTATCAAAAGAATCGGTTCTAACATCATGGTTACGTAATGATTGGGATATTGTCACAGCAAACCAAGGTGGACCATATTATGATATTTGGGCCCTAAGACATCCCATTTGGTCACCTAATGACTGCTGGGAACAACACAACTTTATTAGGAACTATGTAAAATTTCCAGAAGCAGCAATTACCTTTGCAATTCGGTCAAGAATGTTAAAAATTCCTAAAAAAACAGAATGGATTGAAGTCGATTCTGCTTTCGGTGGATTTGCAATATACAAAACACGTTGGTTGTTAAGCCAAGCAAATTACACAGGAACAGATGAGTCTGGAAGAGCAATTTGTGAACATGTGAATTTTCATAAAAAATTAAAGGAGGCGGGGGCTCGAATTTTTATCAACCCAGGAATGATAAACACTAATTATACTGATCATTCGAGGCAAATTACTTTTTTTTATACATTATTTCGCTTTTTTCAAAACTTAAAAAAATTAAGGTTTAAGCAATTTTACGGCCCAGATGCTTCATGACTTTGCGGCTTTATTCAATCTTTCCCTGATTGCCATCGCTAAGCCGTTTCCGTCTGGTGGCACCACAACAACTTTAGTTAAGCCTATGTGATCTGCTGACCGAAGAGATTCGTAAAGCTGTTTCGCAAATTGATCAACTGTTAATGGACTAGCCAATCTAATTGCGCCTTCTGGAGTTTTAATACTTGCTAGTGCTAGGAAACCTTCCCCTTGTATCGCAAGTCCTTGTGTTACAACCTTTGCTCTTGGCGAGTAATGTGCTGGAAGCATGCCGGGCGCTTTTATGGCATTAGTTGAACCAACCATTTTCACATCAAACCCAGCTATCGAA
>Ga0114963_10000797_pt1 | contig 21452 bp, 20 predicted proteins | sample C_131016_EF_Meta_FD_87019 | JGI IMG/M metagenome (GOLD analysis project Ga0114963, IMG submission 87019) | Freshwater microbial communities from Lake Croche, Canada to study carbon cycling - C_131016_EF_MetaG | ecosystem: Environmental > Aquatic > Freshwater > Lake | place: Lake Croche, Canada...
ACTTGTAGACGCAGATTCATCATATGCGTCCATTATATCAGCCCAACTTGTGGTCGCTAGTTCAGAAAATCTAGGGAATGGGGTAAATTGACTTGTAGACGCAGATGCAGCAGCCTTTTCGTCAGCGGAGCTGACGAAAAGGCTGCTACTACCACCCAGAATATTGCCTTCGGCGATATTCTGGGTAGCTGCAGATACAGATGCAGGTGATTGGTAGAGCCTCATTCTATTCAAGAAGTAGTTGTCGTTTTCTACTTGAGATAAGCTAAGGTTGTCCTCTACTCGAGACAATCTAGGTAGTGAGATGGATGGATATATCCATTGATTCGCAGATGCAGCCGCAGGGGGGGTGGCAGCAGCAGCAGACACAGAGTTAGATGTAGGTGCGGGTGCAGTAGAATCGCGATCATGACTATATATAATACGAGGCAGACTCACAATTCCTTGATCTATAAGAGAATAATTGGATGACATGTTATGTGTAATAAATACAGTATTATAATAACTATAGTTTATCAATTTTTTTAATCCATATCAGGAGGGTGAGGAGGGGGAAGACGAAGGACTGGTATACGCGGTCCAATCAAGCCATCCAATAAGGCAGCTAAAAATCCAAAGGGTCGATGTGGGACAACATCAATCACAGGAGCTGCTTCTTCTTCCACATGAACACTTTCATACAACCAAGGGTAGGCAGCGCGTGCATCTTCATTTACCATTGTAAACGCAGAGATCACATACATAGCTCCTAAGATACGATCATTGACATTGACTGCGGATCGAATCATGTGTTTAATGGTCGATCGATTTAATCGTTGCAACGCCTCTAACGTATCTGGTATATGTAATGGACTACGTTGAAAGATTTTTCGTTGATAATCGGGTACGATTGTATTCTTCTGAGCAGCAGATAAAAAGGCTCGAAAGGTCCAAATATCATATAACTCACGGTAATACATTCGATGATCGTCTACATCCATGCCTAAAAACCATTCGGGACTGCTATAATAGTTTAATTCATTAATTTCATGAAAGAGTTCTACAATTCGTAATGTGAATTGCTGTTCAGGGGTAGGAGGGACAAGAGGAGTCCATTCCACACCAACTCCTCGTTTTTGACACCAATCCACATGACGCATACAGGTTGCAACCACTGTAGGAGGTATAATAGCACGTGTATAAGGATTCAGGGGGATTGCTGCCTCTAACATTGCATGATGTAAGAGACTATGAATCGAGCGAATATCAAAACTGTAGACATTGGAATCTGATGGATCACGATAGGAAAAAAAGCTACATCCTTTGATAGTAGTTATATCATCACCACTCACCAGATCCGTGGTATTATTGGATAGATCCCGTGAAAATCGAGCAGGACCTTGTCGCAACAAAGAGCGCAACCGCCAACGGAATTTTAACGCAGCAACAATTTCAGCTCCAGCTTCACGCATTTCATCTGTAATAAGAGTTGAATGGCGACGTATAGCAGGTCTCCACCGTGTTGGATTGCGGTAATGTCGTCCACAGTAGTCTCCATGCGTGGCAGGGCTTCTGCATTTCACCGCAGGATGTCGTCGTGAGCGTATGTTCTTACATTCCATCTCTATGAAGGATTTTGTTTTTCAAAAAAATATAAAAGTATTAAGACTTATATGCACAAACTATGAGAGCCATAACTACTATAATAATAATTAGACCAACATAGAACTTTTGGCAATGTGGTATGCCTTTCAGGTGCATATTATCTAGCTCATGCCAGTTAGTATAGTTTGAAGAAGCAAAGGGTATCTGACGGGGTGTCTTCGATCGTGTCTGCATGATATCTCAAAGAAATAGTTTGTTATTTTCATAAACTTGTATTATATTTATATGTCATTTCAATTTTAATAATTAAAAGGGATATAAAGACTGCCTCCGTGATACTATCATAACCCACACGTGCGTTTGAATCTCCCGGAAATAATCATCGGAAGAGTCATAAGAGAAATGTCCAGCTCAACTATCCCCGCAAAGAAGACCGTTACCAAGAAGACTGCCGCTGCCTCCCCCGCCGCTGCTCCTGCCCCTACCCCTACCCCTGCTCCTGCACCTGCTCCTGTTCCTGTTCCTGCACCTGCTCCCGTTGCCGCTCCTGCTGCTCCTGCTGCGGAGGCAGTCGTTGTGGATGATGGTGCATCCCTCCTTGCTGCCCACAAGGCGCTTGGCGATCAGATTGCCGCTGTTGTTGCTCTGGTGAAGACGATCCAGTCTGATCACAAGAAGCAGGAGCGCGAGGTGGTCCGTGCTGCCAAGAAGCTCAACAAGCGCCGTGGTCGCAAGGCAGCCGCTGTTGGTGCGGATGGTGCCCCTGCCTCCAACAAGCCGTACGTGTTCACCAAGCTGAACAATGTGTCTGATGCACTGTGCGTTTTCCTTGGCAAGCCTAAGGGCACCCAGTTCAGCCGCAGCGAGGTGACGCGTGCTGTGATTGGCTATGCTCGTGAAAAGGGTCTGATGGCAGGTCAGAACATCAACACGGACACTGCTCTTCGCGCGCTTCTTGGCGTTACGGAGGCGGACAAGGTGACCATCCTCAACCTTCAGCGCTCCCTCAAGGTGCACTACCTGAAGACAGTTACCCCTACTGCGTAAATGCTTAGGGAAACTCTTATAAAATAAATAAAAAAACAAAAATAAGCTTGATGGCGCAGTTGGTTAGCGCACTACGCTCATAACGTAGGGGTCCCATGATCGAAACATGGTCAAGCTAAACTATAATACTTCACCACCGATCTCATCCGTATGGGATCGGTGGTGGAGTAGCTCAGTTGGCTCAGAGTATTTGGCTGTTGATTTCTTATGATAAGATTATCAGTATAACCGAAAGGTCGGCGGTTCAATCCCGTCCTCTACCGTATTAACATTTTTAAAAAGCCAGTCTCATATTGAGACTGGCTTTTTTGCATTTAAATATATATGTACTATAATAATATAGTAGAAATAATATGTCGAAGTCTTCATATGATCATTATGCAAGTGCATTTCAAGAATATAAATGTAAACTTCTTACAACAAAAGAAGAGTTTGATACAACTGTATCAAAAGCAAAATATAAAAAATTTAAAATAGAATATGAATGTAAACATGTACAAGAGAATGTATATTTTCATTCATTTATGAATCGAAAAACATATAATATATGTAAATTATGTAAAGAACCATCTCTCATTAAAAAAGATTCTTTAGGAATTGAATTTAAATCTATTTTATTAATTGAAGCTATTTTAAAAGATTCATTTACTGTATTTCGATGTTTAGAATCATGTAAAACAGATCTTCTTATTAAACCAATTACATGTATGACCGATGAATGGCTACCTTTACAAATTAAAGCTACTACAAAAGTAGTGTTTAATCAATATAAGTTTATTATTGATAGAGGATATACAATACAATCCTTGTTATGTGTATGCAATGAGGAAGAACGATTTTGGGGATTTCAAACAATTCCTGATGTAAAACGAATTAATGTTGGAATTGGTAAAATAAATAAATATATTGATTATGAGATTAAGAAAGAAACTCTTGCTAGTAAATTGTTAGAATTTTATACATCTTCTAAGAAATATACAAAGAAAGAAGTAAATATACCAGGAACACCTGAATGTATGATTGAATATGAATATGCTTTAAAACGTGAAGCCTCTATTACATCACTTGTATTTACAGAACCAGAAAGAAATCAACTTCCATATGATTTTTTTGTAAATGGTAAGAAAGTACAAGAAAAAACAAATAGTTCAAGTAAACCATATTTATATTCATTTACACTTAAAAAACGAAATGGTTTTGCAAATAAAATTAGAAAATATATTAATTATGAATTACATGATAATGATTTTTATTGGTTAAATCTTTATAAGACAGACATATTTTTTGTAATACCATCGATTATTTTATTCGAACATAGATATTTACAAATAAATGAAGATAGTAAGAATAGAAAATCAAATTTAATTATAACTTCAAATAATAAAAAAGCATGGTATAATCAATATCGATTCAATTACAAAGATATAGATCAAACAAAATTGCGTTCTATGTTTTATCCATGAACCCCTTATTCTTCTTAGAAGGATAAGGGGTTTTTTACGTTCTAACCCTATAACAACACTCGCAGTCCCTAGAAATGAGTGCACCGAAACCAACCGCAGATCTATCCGAAGCCGTTCGCCATTGGGTTCACTTTGATAATCTTGCGGAAACCTTGAATAAACAAGTCACAAATGCCCGTACGAAGCGTAGCGAATATGAAAAGAAGACTCTGACCTTGTTGGATGGAATGAACATGAAAAATGTCAGTTTAGAAATTCATGGAGCCACCTTAACCCGTAATGTGAAATCTGAATCGGAACAACTCTCCTGGACTTTTTTAGAAAAATCATTGCACTCTTATTTTGCATCTAAGAAGCAACCAGATCAAACAGCACCTATATTGGAGTTTTTACAACAAGTACGAACTGTCAAAAGTATTGAATACTTGAAGAAAACATCTCCTAAAAAGGAGTCTGCGGAACCTATTGCAAAATAGTTTCCCAGATCTTAGAAACACACACTATAACAACACTGTTATGAAGAACTTTGCAACAAGACAGTTAGAAGAAGGAATTACTCAGTGGTTTCACTCCACACGATATTATGATATTATAGCACCCATTGATGCTGTCACAATGCTGTGTGATGAATTTTTTGAATTTGCAAAACAGCAAGAGCTTCCATTGATTGGATCGGAAACGCGAATCTGGCAATCCATGTGCGAAGCCACCTGTATGCTACGAAAAGCGTCTTTGCATACATCTCCACACATTGTTACAAAAAAATACTATTCTTTCCGTCCAAAGGACTGGAAAGAGGAGTATGAAGTTTATTGGAAAGCAATCTTGGAATATGTATTTTCTATGGAGGTCTTAGAGTCATTTGTAGAATTTATTCCAAAAGGAACTTGGGAAGAAACAGTACGTGATTGGAGAGGAACCATTATTATGTTTTTGCCGGAGTATATTCAACCCTCGTTAGAAGTGTTAGAACAGTTTGGATATATTGCACGCGAGCAAGAAGAATGGATTACAAATGATACAGAGCTTAATGGCGAGAAGACCGTCGGCGACGCTTAGTTTTACGAGAGGAGCGACGCTTTCCACCGTTCATACGGGAACTTACACGTTCAATTTCAGCTTTAGCAGAAACATTAGGAGCATTAGGAGCACTAGGAGCATTTATTGCAGAAACATTTGGAACTTTAGGAGCATTAGGAATATTCACCGCAGAAACATTCGGAACTTTACGAATATTAATATTAGAAGCAGGAGCAGTAGAAGCTTTACCACCCAACCAAGATGGTAATAACGATGATTCACCACCAAATAAGCTCGAAAACAAAGACATCTCTATCTTTCCATGATCTTTTCTAAATCCATTTGAAATAGAGGATCCAATACCGGAGCGATATTCACAACCGGAACCAAGGCAAGATGGGTAATTTCCACTCCATCAATTGGAATTCGATTTAATACAAGGGCTTCCACAGTTTCGGGAAAGGTTTTATAAAAGGAAGATCGAATACCAGCTCGATTACACATATGTAAGAAGTGTGTTAATGCTTCAAACGAATAAATATAATTGATATAATGGTTGTCGCATAAAATAGTATCGGGAAAGAAAAAAACATCGCGCAACTCTTTCATAAAGGCAGCTGGAACGGGATGAACTCCAAACAACTCTTCTAAGACTTCACGAAAGGCAGTTTCAAAGGGAGTTTCATCTTCTGGATTCCGTTTTCCACCCAGTCCAGATAATTGCACTCTGTAAGGATGATATCCTGCTAACGCAATGCGTCCATTTGTAAATAATACTCCAGCAGCACTATATTCCATTGTTAAATTACTTGAAAGTATATATGGTCTAGTTGTTTATGTGAAATTGTATATTGAATGCGACCAAATGCTGGTCGAATCAGTTTGATTGTGATAGTATGTTCATCGATATGTAAAGGTGCAGTCTTAATTAATTCACCAATAAATGCATTATCCAACTTTGATAGAAGGAGTATTTTACCTGGTGTGGTTGGAATATAATTTGCATCTAAATTTAGAAATTTATCTATATATTGATTATTCATATTATTTGTATTATAAATTATAATACAAATAATATACATATAATCATTTTTTTATGAAGAACTCCATATGGAACGATTCCAAGGATCAACAGTGGTGGTATCAAGTTGTTCACGAAACTTCTGGACTTTCTTTTCAAATTCAATCTCTTCGGTGGAAGGAGGTAATTCAATACTATTATGAGTTAGAGAGTCTGTCGCAGATTTTTCAGGTTTCATTCCATAACAAGTGACTCCAAACCGTAAATCAGGATTGTCAAAGTATCCTCCGTTGATTCCTGGTTTTCCACATGCATCACGCTGCTCAGAAGATCCTTTTTGTAAAGAATCATAGGTGGCTTGTTGAGTAGGAAAGACTGCATGTTGCCCTTTGATCCAACCATAACTGCACCAATCAGCTCCTTTCTTGTAAGCATCATTCACTTGTGAATCCGTTGCTAAATCAGCTCCAAAGGCACGGCAAACAGCGGCTGCATCGGAATAGGTATAGATATTTTTGCTAATATGAAAGACTTCTTCACGTTTTGGAATATGAGCACCGACTTGGGTTAATGGATCTGCTTCAATAGCACCAGGGAGACCGGATGGACGATCTTGGGGAGAAAGATCTTTTAATGATGATGTAGGAGGAGGATCGGGATATACCATATGCTTCAAGCTATAAAAGGTATTCTGCAAGAATTGTTTTAGGGGGTGAAAAAAATAAGTGATCAATGCAAGCACTATAAACATAGAGATAATTAGGACATAATAAAAATAATCTGTTCGTTGGTCTGGAGTAATTGTATTTCGTACATTTGCAACTGTTACATTTGCAACATTTCGAAAATTGGTTGCAACTGAATTCATTCTCCTGTCATACGCAGCGCTTTTATGCTGGAGGAGCAGGATCTGTAGAATTTGTTGCAATAGCAGTAGTAGTTGCAGCAGCACTTGTAGCAGCACTTGTAGCAGCATTCATATCAGCACTTGCAACAGCATTTATATCAGCACTTGCAACAGTACTTGTAGCAGCAGCAACTATTAGTTCAGCACGATGTTTATATTCAGGATATATTGTCTTATGAAATGATTCATATGATGGATTGGATGTTGCAAAGATAATATAGGAATTATCTGTAATAACAAGTTCCTTTGGAATCTCTCGAACAGAGGAATCATTATATTCAATCCATTGACTTCCTTGACGGGCGCGCATGAAATAATGTCCACCACCTGTGCGACCATGATGTTCAATCACAGCATATGTTTTGTAGCTAGGAGGAGGTGTTTTGAACGGAGAAATGAAGGCATAATGATTGTTCAGATCAAGATTCTCCAAATCCCAGAGAATTCCTCCAGAGACTTTTCCACCTGTATTTGTAAATCGTTTCAAGACAATAATAATATTGGTAGGAAGGCGAGTCAAACGATGCGTCTTTTTGCAAGAACTACGCACATGGCATGAATCACAATTATAATCTTCTACAATTTCTTCACTAAAGGAATGTTCGAGACATTCCAGTAATGTAGGAGCTCGAGCTCCATGGATGTTTGAATTTGGAATGGATGCTTCAATCTTGCACCAAGGTTCATATTTTTCAGAACTTTTTTTATTGCAATTCATGCAAGTTGTAATGTTTTGTGTCTGTCCGAAGAACTGATCAAGAATGGATGAATATTCCTTTTCGTAGGAGGTTTTCCACGCTTCCAATGCATGTGTCTGTTGTGATAAGATTATATTATCTCCTGATCCAGGTGTTATATCCATAATAACAGGATATGACATGTAGGTATGAATTGTATCCATTATATATTGAAGAAATTCAGATGCATCTAATTGATCTCCAAATCTGTATTCAATTCCTCCCTCTGTTCTTGTTACGTATGTAAAGGTGCGAACAAAGGCGCGAGGATCTACCGTTGCTGGAAGGGTAGGAAATGCTGCAGGAGGATTTGCTGCTAATATTTTTGTAATCAAATCATAAAATGCTTTTCCAATCGCTTCACCTTTTTTATTGTAATGATGAAATGCTTTCCAAAAGAATTCAAGAATTCCAGGAGAATGACGCAGTGCTTGAAAGACTGCATTCATAAAACAAGTGTTACCGACATTTGCGATTCCTACTTTATGTGACATTGTTGTAATGTATATATAATGGTATAAAGTCTTTAGAACTATCAATTTTAAGCGATAATTAAAGTTCTAAACATTATCACATACAATTAAGTAATGGATCGCTATGAACGCATATACGGATATGGATTCTTGGATGATCTCCATAATCTCTTTCCAGATCTTCTCTATGCAGATAGACCGTTTTCCTCAGAATTTCAATATATTCGAGATCGAACACGTCAACTATTTCCAATACGCTATGCACAAGGACGATTAGAATATCAAATGGATATTAATATATTTAATAGTATTCTAGTTATGATACCAGCAACTCCTCTTTCAACTAGATGGCAAAGTCTTCTCGCCTATGTACAAGATGTAGAAACAATTGAACATACTCAAATGACACCTGTGGTTGTTCGACCTACTATAGAACAAATTAATGAAGCTTCTTCCATTACACCTCATACTGAAATAGATGCATCTCATGTGTGTACTATTTGCCAAGACCATGGATCTGCAGAGGACACACCAGAATGGAGAGAACTAGATGGATGCGGGCATCTATATCATAAAAAATGCATCGATAGATGGTTTGAAACAAGTGTTCAATGTCCTATCTGTCGTATGGATATAAGAGATTAAACAAGTTTTTCTTTTTCATTCATTGGAAGATGGGGAGAAGATGCACCTCCTTGGTTTCGATGGCGTAGTTCAGATCTATCATATTGTTTTAATTGAACACTGATTGGAGGTGTGAAGTAATTATGAAAGGTAACAATCACATAATCAATTCCATACTGAGCGGTATGTTGTTTCTTTTCTCCTGATACATTAACGCGAAAGGAGTAGGAGGTTAATGTAAAGAGAAAGAGTAAAATTCCAGTGCAAAAGAGTAAGATTGCTATTTCTAGAAAGGATAGCATAGTGTATTAAAAATAGACTGTGCTATGTATGTAATATCAATTTTTAAAGGGTTAATAACGGTACGTTTTACGAGACTTACGCCTGGATTTTCTACCCTTGCCTCCAGAACCTTTGCCACCACCTTTGCCACTACCTTCACCACCACCTTTGCCTCCAGAACCTTTGCCACCACCAAATCCGCTACTGCTGCCAAAAGGAGCACCGCCAAAAGGAGCACCGCCAAAAGGAGCACTGCCGCCAAATCCGCTGCTGCCGCCAAAAGGAGCACTGCCGCCAAATCCGCTACTGCTGCCAAAAGGAGCACTGCCGCCAAATCCGCTAGAGCCATAGAATTCGCTTGCCTTTTTACTTTTTTCCATTACAATCTTATTAAAAATATCACTATAACTATTATCTGTATCCATTATTAAAGTCATTAAAGATCGTATGAATGAGGGATCCTGTAGCATTGGGTCTGCTACAACTAACATATGTGCTAAATCATTGGGAAACTTACGTAATGCATTAAAACTAGATTCAAATGATAATACTGGTGAAACAATTTCAATTTCATCAAAATTGTTATCTTCACGTATGTTTATATCGTTATTGTTATTTGCAGTAGCAGATAGTGCGCTACTGCTAGGAGCGGATGATGAACTACTGCTGCTGAAAGCAGGTGCCTTTCCACCACCACCGCCAGGAGTATATGATAAACTGCTGCTGAAAGCAGGTGCCTTTCCACCACCACCGCCAGGAATGTATGATGAACTACTGCTGAAAGCAGGTGCCTTAGGAGCAGGTTGTGGTTTAATATAAGAGGGTAGCTTTCCACCACCAGGAGCGTACGATGAACTACTAGAAGAGGGTGGTTTTCCACCGCCAGGAGTGTATGATGCACTACTAGAAGAGGGTGGTTTTTCACCGCCAGGAGTGGATGATGCACTACTAGAAGAGGGTGTACTTTGTTGTGTACTAACAGAAACATAGGGTCCTGGTTTACCGCTCCAGGGTGAATTCTCTGAATTAGTTTCATTTGCCCAAGCCGTTCCACTGCTAGAAACGGTAGCGCCACTGCTGCCACTAGAAGAAGGAACGGGTGCATTACTTTTTGTCATCTTATGTGGAAATGATGTAGTCTCTCCGCTACCATTAAGAAATACCTGCCACTTGAGACCACTTTTTTTACCAAGTGTTCCAAGTTTTCCATCTACTTCAACACGATTACCAGGATTAAACGACATGGTTTCTTTCTACTAAAAAAGAATAGTTTTATTTGAAGAACTTTAGGATGGATGTTTGCCCTTTTCGTTCCATTGCTTCGGGAGTTCTGGATGCATCGAGCAGTAGTGTTTCAAAGAGAAGGGATTCTGCCAGCGCTTCACGCGCTGAGACCGGATCTTTTGCTCGGGCAGTTGCTGCCAACGCAGTTTTTGTTACGCCTGGCAACTTCTCCACTTCTAACCCAAAGACTTGTGCAATCGGTTTGGCAATTTGATTTGTAATATAATGAGAGTAATCAATCTTTAATTTCTTTTCACATATGTAAGAGGGAGTTTCAATGCGATCTCCTTGTAATTTGGAGGGAGCTTCCCCTGGTGGCGGCATGATATAGACAAAGGGAATTCGTTCCGTTGTAGACGGAGCATTTCCTGGATCTCGTTCTGCAATGCGATTCGCTAACATCTTGTGTGCTGGCATGGACTTGTATTCCGCTTTTAAGGATTTGGTAATCGTCAGTTTGCTCATAGGAATCTTTTCTTGTAAAAGAGAGCGAGCAGTTTCTTGGACAAAGGCAAAGGCTGATTTGACTCCTTCGGTAGAGTCTGTTAAGCTAGGATCTAAGATACGATCAATGACACCGCCATAGACATATTTCACAATCGGTGCATTATCACGACGCTTCATAACGATCCCCATAGCTTTACGGTGGAAATCATCCAAATCTCCTTCACTCATATCGCCAACATAGCGCTTTTTACTCAAGAGACAAAAGGTTCGAAACATTTTATCAAATTCAAAATCGTGGGGAGCCTTCAAACATCCGCTCACCAAGTGTCCTGCTTCTTCTGTAATTGCTTTCGCAGCCACCAAGGCTTCCATGCCGTGCAACCGTTCACCCGTCTTAGGATTTTTAGGATTGAACTTCATAAAGACAGAATCAGTATTGTGGACAATGAGTCCTTCAGGACCGGCTTGAAAGTGATGATTATCGGTTGTCAAATCATAAACAATCGGATCTTCAAAGGGTTCCACTAACACAAGCCCTCTTACAGTATCTCCATCCTTGTATTTGGTGGAAAGCAATTTCATACCTTCTTTCAAATCACCAGGACGAATCATGTGACCATTTGATGTAAGAAGCGAATGATCTTGTGTCACTTCAATATGCCCATCCTGAGTATAGACGCGATAGAGCGCTTTGGAGGTGCGATGGCGAATAATTCGATGGATGCGCGTCCAGCCCGTTTCGGTCCAGCTTTCACAATCGGATAATTCATAACATTCTTTGTCGCCATAACTAACCCAAGATCCATCGGGTTCTAGATCTTCTAAATCGCGAATGGGTATCACTTCTGTATCTTCACCACCGCAGCGAACGAACACTTCTGTTTCACCGGTGACAGAATCGCCATACACGTATTCAGCACAGCAGCGAGGATCTTTTCCAGCGGTTTTACAGCCGACAGCAGTCGTATCAACTCCATAAACAGTTTCAATACATTCTTTGGCAAATAATAATTGTTTTCGCCCGTAGGCAGTGGTGGATGCCGCCAACACTTGGCGACGAATTTTAAAGGTGCCAGAACCAAGCTGCCCATATAAGGAATTGGCAGTCAGTTTATAGGCTAGCTGCTTTGCATCCAATAATGCTTTCTTAAATTCATCTGGTTCTTTTTCAGCTTCTTTTCGAGCCGCTTTACGAGAGGATAATAACATTTTGAGAATCTTAGGAATGGTTCCTTCGTTGCCGACACTATCACGCCCTTTGACAGGGACTTGAATGTAGCGGGCAGTGCGGGTTCCTAGTTTTACCTTAGGAGGATGTTTTAAGGAACTAGCTGGATCTGGTACTAATAAATCAAATTCAATATTTACGTAGGAAGCACCTGGCAAGTTATCAAAGGCATCACTGCCTTCCACAATCTTTACAAGAGCTCCCTTCAAATTATATTCTTTCACCCATATGAGGGTATCATGACTAATATTTTCACTAATAATGGTGGACGGGTACAGAGAGGCAAAATCTAACACGGTGACAGGATCGTCAATATAAATTCCTGTTTTGGGATCTAAGACAATCGCACCTTCGTAGGAGGGATCCTCGGAATCATCAGAACCACGAGAGGCAGATGGTAGCATGCAAATCAGTTTATCTTCTTTGCGTGCTTCCTTGAAGATCAAGGATTCGATCTTAATGCCTTGCCCGCGGGTAAAGATGTATCCTACAGGAACGGAGCAGACATTTGCCATTGCAATCGCATTATTGAGTACATCTAATTTTTGAAAGAGTTCCATCACTAGATCACAATCCACTAAACAGTAACGCGCAATCATAGCACGATCTTTCTCCGTTCCGCGATGGGAGGCAAAGATTTGTTGGGGAGTAATATCGTCTTTCACTTGCGCCCATCGAACAGGCGCAGCTCCGTGTTCTTCGAGCGTTGCTCGACCGCCATCAATCTTGACCACTAAAGATTTCGGTTCAACACCAATGACAATACAGCGATCCACGACGCGATCATTCTCCTCGTCTAACAAGGTAATAAAGCGACCAATCACGGTTCCTTTGGTGGATTTTGTGGAAAAGCGGAATTCATTCTTTTTCTCTTCTTTTAAGGCTCCTAACACGGCTCCACTCACAAAGGTGGCGGAAACGTTATCAAGAGTATAGGAATCAAGAGGATAATTCTTTCGGATATAATGTAAGAGGTCGATTTGCAGTCGTCCAGTATGTTTTAATACATACATGGTATTATCGCCCATAGCAGCGGAAGAAAGTTCTTTCTTTTCTAAAGCTGGTTTGGTCGAAGTAAGACGACTCCAAGACTTCAAACAGGATTCAATCTTTAATTCTTGTGCTCGATCCCAAACAAATCGTTCATCAAAGCCGAATACGTTATAGCCGACTAAGACATCAGGATCAGCTGTTTCCATCCATTTACTCCAAGAGCGAATTAATGCAGCTTCCTCATGAAAGACATATACCTCAATTGGAACAGTGAGACCAGGCGGTTTGACTGCCTCACGATCACAGCTTCCTAGCACCCAGATATGTTTCTTTACAGCAACTCCTTGGCGGGAAAGTACTACTCCAATTTGAATAATAGGATCTCCTGCCATCTTGGGTAATAGTGATGTTAAGACTGTTTCTAAAGAATCAAGAGCGGCTTCTGTATCGGAAGATCGTAATGCAGTAGTAATCTCTCGTTTCTTTCCATGTAAGAGTGCATCAACTCCCTCTTTGGTCGTAGGAAGTGTGCCATGGAGGAGATGAAAGGAGCTAAGAGAAGTTCCGCCTGCAATTGCTTCACAAACACCATCATAGGTATCAATCTCAGATTCAATTAATTCACGAGCGGGTTTTCGCCATGTTTTTTGAGGAAGGGGAAAGTCACCATGAGCACTATCACATTCTATATCCCATGCTGCAATTAGTAATGGAGCATGAAGAGATGCAGTTGCAGGTTGTACCTGCATCCAATCACATGTCACAAAGAGAGACGTTCGTGCTTCGCTACTTTCTGCTGGTTCAAAGTCTTTGAGATGCATCCATCCCGCAGGGGACAGATCTCGCTCGTGAAAGAATCGTAGAAGAGGATCAAGATTGGCTTCATATACTTTGAATAATATTTTCGGTCCAAGTACTGAAACAGCACTTGCACCCAAGGCTTTGTAGGTGGATACTTCTTTAGAATTGGACTGTTTATCTAATACTTTATCTTTGCAGCGACGCCATAATCCCAGGGAAGGAACCTCAATTCGAATAAAATCGGACAGAGCTTCTTTATTGTAATCCCATAAGGTTTTATGACGTTCATGAATAAATTTTATTTTAGAAGCAGCAGATGGATGTATTCCTTCTAACATCCATGCTGTAAAGGATCGTATGGAACTTCCCTTAGGAAGTTCCACAAGAAAAGCAGGATGATATCCATTTACTTGAACACAGATGGAGTCTCCTTTAACAGTCGATCCAAAGAGAAGAATCTGATATTCACGGCGTCCATCTGAGTCATCAGATTTAGGTTTCTCTTCAAACTCTTCGTCCCATGATTCTGTTTCAGATAGATCTTCCTTTTCTAGAAAGATATCGCGTCCAAATGAATCAATACACTCAAACTCCATTGTTTGCAGGGTGTGTCTATTCATCTAGTAGTTTCATTTTTTTAAGATATCCTCCGATACCATGAAGATCCTTTAGAAGATCACCCCCTTTGAAAAAAGATTGAATTTGTTTTCGTCGTCCTCCTCGTTGTCGAATTAAGTTGTTTTCTATATCACGGATATCACTAGACATTAGAACACCTGGAAATACATTAATATTTTTATTTTTTGTATTTTTAGCATTTTTTATTCCTTTATTGATAGCTTCTTCTGCTTTTTCTGCATTTTTCTCTTCTTCTGCATTTTTCTCTTCTTCTGCATTTTTCTCTTCTTCTGCATTTTTCTCTTCTGCCGTCTCCTCTTCTTTTACCTTCTCCTCTTCTTTTGCATTGTTTGCATTGTTTGCATTGCTTGCATTGTTTGCATTGCTTGCATTGTTTGCATTGCTTCCATTGTTTGCATTGCTTGCATTGTTTGCATTGTTTGCATTGTTTGCAGTCTTATTTAATGCATTCCAGTTTCGTTTGAGTTTGTTTGAACGAGATTTTCCAAAGAGATTATTAGCGCTAACGGGTTTAATCATTAAATTTTTCATCATTTCATTCTTATCACGCATATTGGGAAGTGCATTGGTAGCTTCCCCAGATTCATCTTTGTATTCTTCTACGGTTCCATCGGGTAAGACTTTGATTACAGAAGGATATCCATTGATCTTTGCCTTAGCAATGTTTGGAATTTTTTCTTGCATATCAAAATGCACTTTTGCCATATTAGCATTTCGTCCCGGTAGATTTGCAAATTCATCCCAGATGGGAAGATAGTCATGGCAATGAGGACACCAATCGGCATAAATTAATATGAGTGTAAACGGTGCTTGACCCGTAAGAGAGTTTAGCTTTGTGATCTGATTCTCAGAGCGAATATCTAAGGTTCGTTTTTGTTTTCGAGTCTGACTGGGCATTCCTTATTGTAGACTGTGAAAAAAAGAGATACGAAGAACAGAGGGAATGAGTTTTATAAGTTTATGGGCTATTTTTCCAATTGGATTTCTCATATATTTTATGATTGAGTCGCGTGCTCGAAAGATGCTCCTCGATAATGGTATTGGAATTCTATTAGTATTTTCACTCCTTGTTGGAATTATTATAGTTGGATTATTACTTATGAATGCTACAACTACAGCAGAAAGTTTTACATCGGAACAAGCTCCCGGTTGCTTTACAACTGCCAAGCGAGGATCGGATGGAAAGATTCATGTCCAACCGGGAGATCAAACCTTTGAAAATCTATCAGAATACACCAGTGCACTCGCGGATCAATATTCGCTAGGAAAACTATGTATTCCTCCCCAAGTAAAACAATTCAGATCACCAGTGGAAGGAGTGTTAGGAGGGCTAGGAGTGAATGCAATTGGTCCAAATGGAGTAAATCAACAAAATGCCACTCGCGTGGTGACGGAATCAGATGTGGATCGTCCTTGGGATCAAACACCGATTAATAGTGTCGAGGACTATGATCGCACCAATGTGTATGAAAATGAACGAGACTCACGACATGGAGCCATGTCTACGGCTGTCATCAATGATTTGAGCAATAAGTACAAAATGGATTGGGCACAGTTACCGTTTAATTCCGAAGCCAAAGCGGCACAAGAGGATGCCTTTGTGGCAGGACGGTTGGAGAATGTGTATCGCGAACCTAAATCAGGAACATTTTTCAAAAATATGATGGGCGACGGTCTCTTCCCACCCAATACGGATGAGCGGGAACAGAATGAACGACGGATATTAAACTCCTATAAAGCTCCTCAAGTGGCAAAGAATGAAGAAGAGGAGGAAACGAGTATGATTGGAAGATTGGTCAAGAAACTGTTTGCATCGGATAAGGAGTATGAACCAGTGGTAGAAAAATCAGGAGCAAATAAGTGGGAAATTACTGAACTTATCCCAAAACCTCGTAAAGAGACTTGGGCAGATGCTGATAATGGTACTTCGATCGATTCTGCTGTGCGAGCGGGATGGATTCCTCAAAATCCCTCAATGCAAATCTTTGATCATGGTACATCTGATCCTGCGTTTTATCGTGCAGGAGTTGCTGATAATGATAATGGACGGTTTTGGAACTATAAGGATTTTAACAAGTTTACACCAGGGTTAGAACGAATGTTCAGTCCAACAAATGCTACACGAGAGTGGTATTAGACCTATATTGAGGTATAAAATTGATTTAAAAATTAAAGAAGTATGAATACGATGAAATCTTCCTGAAAGAACCAGACGCGAAGATGTATATAGACCCAGCCGTAATCATGTTAATCCTAATTTTCATAGGAGGATTTTACTTAATGAGTCGATGTTTGAATAGCATTGATCCAGGTGATAAGGCGTACTATGATAAAATAAACCAAGCACGTGAAGACCGAATACGACGCGGTGCATGTGTAGCGCCTTTCTCTTAGGGTTGTATTAGATATTAGATTATTTTTAAAACTTCCTTCCATTTCGTACGAATCATTGTCTTATATGCATCTAATTCTTTACTATCATCTTTCCATTGAAAAGATGTTAGAAGTTCAATCAAGTGTGGAAAGGAATCATAATGATAGACGTTAGGAGATTGAAATACTTCATAAAAATCTGCTAAATCAAGCCATGTAGATGTATCTGACATCGATGCAAAATCTTTTGGTAAATCTGATTTCCAATAATCACTAATGCTATTAACTGGAAAGGATGCCATCATAAATTTCTTGGTAGGAAAAAAAAGTGGCAGTCCTGCTGAAAAATGTTCAAACATACTCATGGTACTAATTTCATAGGGAATATGAATAATTCCTCGAAATTGAGAAAGGTCTGACCACTTGAAGGGTGTTCCTAAATCTGTTTTATTTGTAATTAACGGATGATTTATTTTAAACTTATGATTATAAAATAAAAATGTATGACGACTAGGAGTGTAACTAATTCCAGTATATCCACATAAGGATGGAATATGAGTCGTTTCAATTCCACAACCAAGTTTTGTATATAATTGATCTGCTTTATTATTGCTAACAGCAATCAATAATCCTTTTTCTTGTAATCGATGAAGACACTCCTTATATGATTGTAACATTGTATAGTTTTTTGACACACAATAAGGTAAATCGTATCGGCAAGAATTAATCATAATAATTGGTTTATTGTATTTTTCAAAAATAGGAATAAATCCATTTGGATGTCCGCAAATAAATCCATCAAAGGTCTTTAGAAACTCATCATATTCTTCATGGAACTTATGAATCATATCTTCATTCAGACTTATCCAATTACGCGGATGAATATGATTTGGAACTTTCTGAGGTCGATTAAACACCCATGAATGACCGCTCATACACCAATCTGTAATCTCTAATTCAGGAAATAAATGTTTAAAATCGGCGATCACCGATATGTGAAGATCCATGTTAAATAATTTCATCTTTAACATAGTCTATAGCAAACTGTTTAAATAATATGAATGGCATAACTTACACAACCGTCCAACCCTTTTGCACAAATGGATTGTTTATACACTTGGCAAAATTCATCTACAGCTCGTTTAACTCCAAAAAAATACTCTTTGTGTGCTTTTTTCATATTCATTTCATAATCATGTCCCATAATATATCCACCTTTCTTAATCTTTCGAAATGCAGTTTCTAAATCTCGTTTACATCCTTCATACGAATGATCCCCGTCAATATAAATCATATCAAAGGTTTGATCAGGATAAGTATTCATTGATGTAACACTATCTCCTTTCGTAACAACCACAGATGGTTTTGCTTTAAAATAATCAGTTAATTCACGATAACAAGTTCCCAAGTCTACAAACTCAAAATTATTTCCATCTTGATCTCCTGATCCCATCCTACCTTCAAAATAATCAATCAATACAAATAAGGAAGGATCTAATACGGGTTCTATTTGTTTTGCCATAGTTCCTTTAAAAATGCCAATTTCACATAGATTTCCTTTAGGAGACACAAGGGCACGAATCATATCCAATCTTGTATCAAACATTTGTATAGCAAAATATCGCTCATAATGAGAATGTATCTTAGATTTAGCCTCATGTTTGTATGTATAATGTTGTAACCGAGCAGTAGGAAATTCTGAAAAGGAGTATAAAACATTTACATCTGCTGGAAGTTCATGCACTGGTATGTTATAGGTGTCCAATTCATCATTCAAATAATATTGTTCATAGCTTGGATAGGTTCCTGGAGCATATTTTAAAAATATAGATTTCATAAAATCAGCGTAGGAGGCAGGAATGCCCATAAGTCCTCCATTGTATTTGAAAGATGGTCGGAACTTATCGGTTGGAAAATGTTTCGCATGACTATCCCATGCAAAACAAAGGGAGGATCGGTGAAACTCATGCAAAACTTCTACACCTGGATCACGGGGTAATAGATCAAGATCCCAACAAATAATAAAATCATAGCCAGGTACAATGGAATGTACCATTAATTTCCACCAAGAGGGATGTGATCCTCGTAAATCAATACCAGCAGGCGCCTCTTCCACAAATTTGTAAGTAATTGCATGGCGTTTAAAATAATCAGATAGAATTGCTTTTGAATCGGATTTATAGGAAATGGATCCAATGGCAAGCACCACAACACATAGAGTTGGATCCGTCATATTTAAATATACATATAAACATCATTTTGTTTAAGCGTTGAAAACGTACTTATTAGGATGTATGTTCAAATCGATATATTATGTAAGAAGGAATAGGACAGTTGAATACTTTACATATTTCGGCAAGATACGCTTGTATTTTAGGATCAATATAGGATAGATATGGTTCTAATGATAGTAGATTTAAATATCCATTTAGTTTTTCTGCTGAATCAGGTTCATATCCATTGCAGGAACAGAGCATTTGACAATATAAAAATGTATTTATATTTATATTATTCATCATGTTGGAGTTCATACAGGATTGATCAAAAAAGTCCCATGTGAGAGACGTTGTTTTTAAATGATTATTTGTAATTAATTGATCATGGGTTCCATCACGGAGTACTTCATCACGAACACCTTTAAAAAAAGTATAAACATCCTCTGTACATTTTAAAAGGATAAGTCCAATGTTTGCACTTCGATCTGTAAATGTTTCTTGCAAAAAATAAAGATCCTTTCCCTCTTTGATCGATTCATTCATTTTAGCACCAATTCCTTTTCGAATATAAATATCAACATCACTAAATACAATATATTTATCTTTGTGTTCAGTAAGACGAATTCGTTCTAAGATAAGATCAAGTTTTAATACACATCCAGACCAATGGTGCATTCCTTTGGCTTTGTACAAATCTTTATCAAACATAGCTTGATCAAGATAAATTGGATGAAGTTGTACATCGGAATCATCAAAGGTATCTTGAAGAATGCGATGAAACACTTCCACTTTGGGACTCCACATATAATACCAGGAAAGAGGCGACATTTTAATGATATCAAAGAATAATTCCGGAGGAATTATTCCGAAAGAATTTGAGTTTATAAAACAAGGCTAAATTAACCGTATCTGATTGGAAACCAATAAGATACAATTAAATGATAGCAAAGCTGCTGATTAATTTATTTAATGGGTTCGTAGGAGGTGGGGGGAAATTCACAACCCGAAGTACCATTTGCTATAAAGTGATAAATATAAATGTCCATATTATGCCCCCTTTTCTCGGAGAGAAAAATATAGACTTCATAACGCGCATAAAGAAATCGTACAAAGATAGAGTAGAGATGACGAGTCCGACAGAACGTTTATACAATCCTTGGAATCTCGCCAATCGGGTTATACCCGATGGCGAGATTCTTCGCATTTTAACCACGTATGGAATCAAAGAAAGACCAGCAAGCATGGACTTATTTCGACAAGCCTGTATTCATCGAAGCTATGTGGATCGACCGGAAGGACCATTAAGTAGTACGGAGGAAGTTGTTGTGGTGGTAGAACGCCCTGAAGGATGCATGCCACTGTGCACAGCAGACAATGAAGCGATTGAATTTGTAGGCGATTCATTATTAGGATGCGTAATAGCGTTATATTTGCATGAACGATATCCAGAAGCAGATGAAGGATTTTTAACACGTTTGCGAACAAGATTAGTCAATAATAAATCGTTAGGAGAGCTAGCGACATTGGTAGGATTTGGAAAATGGATTGTGCTGAGTCGTCATGTGGAACAGATGTGTAATGGACGAAAGAATCTCAGGATCTTAGGATCGATGTTGGAAGCGTGGGTCGGTGCCATTTACCTGGATGCTGTAAAGAAAGATGCTGGATATGCTTTTAAAAAGGTGCAGACATGGTTGATTACGTTGTTCGAGAAGGAAGTTGATTTTACATCCTTGATTGCGGAGGATAATAATTTTAAGGATCAGTTATTACGATTGTATCAAGCACGGTTTCACCAACCTCCCAAGTATAAGGAAGTTGCGATTGTAGGACCGTTACACGATCGAACCTTTACTATGGGAGTCTTGAATCCCGATGGAACTGTATTAGTTACAGCAACCTCACGAAACAAACGGGTGGCAGAACAAGAAGCGTCTCGTTTAGCGTTGCAAATCTTAGGAGTAGAAGAAGTAACAGAAGAATAGAGAGACATGGGACCGCCGAGATTCAAGGCACCTCTTCCAAAAGAAAAAATGATTGTAGCACCCGATCCACCAGAACTATCTACTATGTTAGAAACATTTACAGCTGTGCAACCGATTGCTTCTAAAGCAGCACCAGAAGCACCAGCACCAGCACCAGAAGCACCAGCACCAGAAGCACCAGAAACAGCACCAACCAAGAATACTCGAGTGAAGAAATTAAAGATTGCGCCTGCACCAGAAGCACCAGAAGCAGCACCAGAAGCAGCACCAGAAGCACCAGAAGCAGCACCAGAAGCAGCACCAGAAGCACCAGAAGCAGCACCAGAAG
>Ga0114963_10000798_pt1 | contig 21452 bp, 28 predicted proteins | sample C_131016_EF_Meta_FD_87019 | JGI IMG/M metagenome (GOLD analysis project Ga0114963, IMG submission 87019) | Freshwater microbial communities from Lake Croche, Canada to study carbon cycling - C_131016_EF_MetaG | ecosystem: Environmental > Aquatic > Freshwater > Lake | place: Lake Croche, Canada...
AAATTGTATAATAAAACACTAGGTAGTTCAAACTTGAGAGGAGTTTCAAAATACAAAATATCTAAAATGAACTCTCATGTGCGAACAACTCTTGGTAAAAATAGAACTAGTAACGAAAATAATATCACCACTCGTAATGAAATAATAAAAAAAAGGAGTAAAGAATCTCCAAATGTAACAACAATTCAGAGAATTTTTAGAGGGTACAAGTCAAGAAATATTTCAACACGTAAACAATTTTTAACGAGTCTCTCTAAAGATGGGAGATTTAATTATTATGTTGAAGTTCTTGCAAAACTAGAATACAAAGTTGATAGCGTTCTCTCAGTTGTTAAACAAAATGTGGATCCACTTTCAGCTATAACAGGTATAATAGGAGTGTGCCACTATAAAGCTCGTCCCCGAAAAACTGTACAAAATGTAACAAATATTAGAAAAAACATTTTACAATTAAAGAAAAAGACTCCTCGTGAATACCTCCAATCATTCCGTAAACAATTTGCATATGTTGCCAAGGAGTACTCAAAGATGAGTACAGAGGACAAAAATGCATACCGTGATAGGTTAAACTCTGAACTATCGGGACGTCCCTGTCTCGAGAATCTTCTTGATTCGCTCGCAAAAGCACTTGTAAAACCTGAATTTGTTTGGATTGGAAAAACAAAAAATTTTGAGAATAACCCACTTGTACCAAACAATGTGAGATACTTGGGATTTGGTCAAAACTTGGGGAGAAGCAAGGGACTCATAAATACAGCTATAAAAACATGGGCAAACTCAAAAAATAAACCATCAAACTGGGAAAATAAAAACTTGGAGACTCGTAAACAAATCTTTTGGAACATGATAAAGAATCTACCAGTTGCGATGGTTTACCAAGGAAATGTAATCAATGGAACTCCTCAACTTTATAATAGAAAAGGTAAAAAGTTCAGAGTATCAGAATTGTCTAATACTTTAAATTATATTTAATCACGCCGAGCACATTTTACATTCAGGTTCCAACGTAACCTGAATAGGTCGCGCCTTGGCCTTGCTACGAAGATAATACATTCCAGTTTTGAGACCCTGTTCCCAAGCATACATGTGCATGCTTGAAAGTTTTGACGCAGTGGGTTCCTCCATGAACAGATTCAAACTCTGACTCTGATCAATGAAACACCCTCGGTCCCTCGCCATGTCAATAAGAACCTTTTGTTTGATTTCCCATACAGTCTTGAACAAGTCTCGTATACCCTTTGGAATTTCAGAAATCCCTTGAATAGAACCACTGTTTCGAACCATTATATCCTTAATTTCCTTGGACCAAATACCCAATTCATCAAGCTTTTCAACAAGATGTTTATTTACAACTACAAACTCTCCCGCCAAAGTCCTTCGTAGGTAAATATTAGTTGTGTATGGTTCGATGCACTCATTGTTTCCAAGAATTTGAGAAGTGCTTGCGGTTGGCATAGGCGCAACAAGGAGACTATTCCTAAGAGGTTTACCGCGAAGCGGTTCCCAATCCCATAGACCGCTCATCTTTGGTTTTTTCCACATGTCAAATTGAAAGAGACCTTTTGAAAATGGAGACCCCTCAAACGTTTCGTATGAACCTTCAGTCTCTGCAAGTCGAACACTCTCAGTGACAGCTGCGTGATAAATAGTTTCAAAAATTGCAATATTCATTTTCGAAGCCTCATCACTGTCAAAAGCGTAACCACAAAGTATGAAGACATCAGCCAGCCCCTGAACCCCAATACCAATGGGACGGTGTCGCATATTAGAAGTACGCGCCTCTTCAATTGGGTAAAAGTTGCGATCAATAACACGGTTCAAATTACATGTCACAGCTTCAACCGCCTTGTGTAAACTTTTGTAATCAAATACCCCCTTGTTTACAAACTTTGGAAGTGCAAGGGATGCCAAGTTGCACACCGCCACCTCCTCTGGACTGGTGTGCTCCAATATTTCGGTACAATTTCCTGCAATAACACCGTTGAAAATTCCCATGTGGCGTTTTGGTTCGTTGAAACACCAAGTTTCAGAAATTCTATTATTGTCTTCTATAGAAGTTACATATACAAATTGTCTCGTATCACGAACAGTTTCTACAAAGTCACTGATATCAAGTCTTCTTGGTTGGAATCCATTATCTATTAACACTCCAACACTAAATGCACTTATCACAAGTCTCCAGACTTCTTGGCAGTAAAACAACTTTTTACCACCTTTTCCGTCTGGTAATAAATTTTCACACGGTGAACGTAAACGACTAATAATAGATGAACAACCAAGTGTATGAAGCATCAATTGGATTTCTTTTAAAAATTCTTTGTGGATTGAAGCAATTGAAATTGTTTTTTGTTTTGGATTTCCGGGACATCTCTGAACGTGACCATCTGCGTCACAAATACCAGCAAGCCATTCTAGACGACTTTTAGATGTGTACTCTGTAGGTACTACAAATTTTTGAGGCATATCATAAGGAAGCAAAACGTTTAATCTTCCCGAACTATCTGTAATACCAGATGTTGAACGTATATCGAGATGTTCAAGAAGATCTTTTTTGACACCATATAATGAAATACCCGGAATATTTTTGACACCACTATACGTCGAATGATATGTACCATCACCACAGAAAAATCCATGTGTATACGCATATTTAAACTCCTTTTCAAATTCAATAGGTTTTGAAGGAGGGTGCCATTTTATAAGACGGTCTCCTTCAACAAGATCTTTGGCTTCTTTGATAACATGTTTGCTCTTGTAACCAATTTTCAAATGAAACTTGTGGTATCTGGTACATTCGATATGAGTACCATCACTAAAATTAACACGAATCAAATTTTCAGAATCACTCGTCTTTTTTACGTCAACTGTACTCCATTCTTGACCGTTCCAAATTTCAGTGTCACATCCCAGAGTTGAAATCTGCTTGTACCCTTGACGGGTTAGTATTTTGGTTTCTGGAGCAACGCAAAGATTGGAGCTCTTGATGATTCCGATATTCTTCTGATTGGATTTCTCATTGCACGAATCCTTGTACAGCATATACGGTGTACCCGTTTCAGTCTGAGACTTGAGAATTGCAGTCCAAATGTCATGCGCCTTGATCACCTTTTTGGCACGACCCTCTGATTCGTACATGGTGTACAACTTTTCAAACTCTTCGCCGTACACGTCAGCCAGACCAGGTGCAACCGAAGGGCAAAACAGTGACCAAGTTCCACCCTCCTTGACGCGCTTCATGAACAAGTCTGGTATCCAGAGCGCTGTAAAAAGATCGCGGGTTCTCGCTTCTTCGTCACCTTGATTCAAACGAAGTTCAAGAAATTCGAGTATGTCAGCGTGCCAAGGTTCGAGATACACTGCTATTGACCCCTTGCGACGACCCGCTTGATTTACATATCTCGCAGTAGCGTTGAACACGCGCAACATTGGAATTATACCGTCAGAAATACCATTTGTACCTTTTATGATAGAACCATTCGCCCGAACATTGTGAACGTGGAGACCAATACCGCCAGCCCATTTGCTAATATTGGCACATTGTTTGAGAGTGTCATATATACCGTCTATACTGTCATCCTTTGTTGCGAGAAGAAAACAACTCGACATTTGAGGGCGTTTGGTTCCGGCATTGAACAGGGTCGGAGTCGCGTGAATAAACTTTCCAGTTGAGAGATAATCATACGTCTCAAGAACACGTGGAATATCGTCCAAGTGAATACCAACTGCGACACGCATGAACATGAATTGAGGTGTTTCACCCGCCATGAGATAACTCTTCTCAAGAGTCTTGAGACCAAAGTACCCAAAGTCAAAGTCGCGACACGAGTCAACAATAAGTTGATTCTTGTTAGTATTCACAACTTCCCAGACCTTTTCATCTAGTATCTCCAATTCATAGAGATGTTTCATACACGCGTGAAAATTTTTTGCAGACTTTTTCTGAATGTTACTCGCAACTATACGAGCGGCTAGAATTTCGTAATCGGGATTCTCCGTCATCATTCCAATTGCAATTTCAGCTGACAAGGAGTCAATTTCTTGTGTTGAAATTCCGTCATATATGGATGATGACACTTTCTGGGCAATCTTGGTTGCATCTACACCTTTTGAAAGTCCCTTGGTAAGGTTTGTAATGCGAGTTGTAATCTGATCAAACTTGATTGCTACTAATTGACCAGAACGTTTGAGAACCTTCATTTATTAAATGTACAATTTATTTTTTTAACTAGAAATCTTCATTAAATTCTATAGGTCCGCTATTATCAGCAAACTTTGAGTAATCGCCCACCCTCTTTTCAAAAAAGTTTGTCTTTCCATCGAGTGCAAGATTCTCCATGAAATCAAATGGGTTCACAGCGTTCCAGATTGGAAGAACTCCGAGTTGTTTTAGTAACCTATCTGCAACATACTCAATGTACTGAGACATTTTTTCAGAATCCATACCTATAAGTTTACATGGGAGAGCCTCGAGAATAAATTCCTTTTCAATGGCAACTGCCGATTTAATAATTTCTGTAATAACAGGACTCTTTGGCTTCCATTTTAAGAGGTGAAACAATTCAATGGCAAATTCAAGATGAAGACCTTCGTCGCGACTAATAAGTTCATTACTAAATGATAGACCCGGGAGTAGACTTCGTTTCTTCAACCAAAAGATGGCACAAAATGACCCAGAAAAGAATATACCTTCCACACACGCAAAAGCTATGAGTCGTTCGGCAAAGAGTCGGTCAGGATTGAACCATTCAATCGCCCATTGCGCCTTTTTCTTGATACATGGAATTGTCTCAATGGCTCGAAACATAGACTCCTTTTCTGTAAGGTCCCGAATATACTTTTCCAAAAGAAGACTATATGTTTCACCGTGAACCATTTCATTGTGTTGTTGGTACGCGTAAAAAGAACGCGCCTCTGAAATCTGAACTTCTGGTGCAAAGTTAATACTCAAGTTTTCAAATACAATTCCGTCCGAAGCGGCAAAGAATGCGAGAATTGTTTTTATAAAGTGACGTTCATTATCCGAGAGTGACTCCCAATCCTCCATGTCCTTGCTAAAATCAATCTCCTCTGCGGTCCAATTTGACATTTGCGCCTTTTTGTAGAGTTCCCAGAGACTTGGATACTCGATTGGAAAGACTGTGAAACGATTTGGATTGGGTCGTAGGATTGGATCGTCGAATAAATGTATGAGGTCGTAGAGTCCGCCTATATGTTGACCATTTCGTGTAATTTGTGGGTAGACTCCTTCCCCGAATAATTCTGACGGCTGAGCCATTTTCTTTTCCACTTTTAAACCTTTTTCTGTCAAAAAATCAAATGCTTCTTCGCAACCAGTGCACCCTTTTTTAGATAGTACCACATACTCCATATATTAGTTGGTAATAATTTATTTAACTAGGTTGTCAAGTAATGTACAAGTTGGACATAATACTATAATTACATATTTAAATTTTCGATCTCATTGTCTTCTTCATATGATATAATACGACAAACCTCTTTGTATAGAGTTTTCTTACGTGTGACTCTTGTCTTCTTGGGTTTTGGTAAAAGTTCTTCGTATCCATTCTCGCGGTGCCACAGCACCCGTTTCCAAAACGCCTCCATGACTGGTAGTTGTTCTGTAAACCATTGACGATCGCGCTTCACGTGTGTCACCATAAATTCGGGTGGATTTGGCCATGTCAATTCTTCGGGTTTGTACTGTATGAAATCACATTCTTCTAGGTTGAGTATCTCCATGAGCAATTGCAACTGAGGGAGGTAATGTTCAGGAACTTCATCAGTAATTTTACGACGCAAGGGACACTTGATTTCTAAAAGTTTTCCAGATTCGGTGATTCCGTCGGGGCTTCCTCCAAGCCAATTGTACTGAGGGTGAGGATGCAGACCAATTTCGTGAGCAACCTCATTGTATTTTTCACAGTAAATGTCTCGGGCGACATTCTCGTATTTGTTCCCGTGTTCGGTCGCCTCATTACCTGAAAACTTGTTGAGTCCGCATTTCTTGAGAATGAGCTCGTCAGGTTTTTCATATTTGTTGACTCCAATTGCTGTCGCTGCGTCACTCGCTGTGAGCATCTTCCCGCGTAACGCGAGCCATTCTTCAGATCTTTGCGCTGCATAATCCTTTTCGATAAGAGCCTGGACGACTGGATGCATTCTTATATTCATTGAACATGTGCTCTCTAATACATATAAAAAATTGACTCGTAATAAAAACAAGTGAAATGTGTGACAGTGACAGTGAAGTCGATTACAGGGATGCATTTCCAGTGTGTCCCACTAATCGTACAATAAACCCAACTGATGTGACAATTTATCTCTCGAAGTTGTGCATGTTAACGGTTACAGGTATGTATTAACAACGTCTGGGAGGCCATATCACAATCCATGTGATAAATTTGATATTAAACATTATAAAACTGGGAAATTTTTAGGTATTCGGTACACATGATGTAAAGAATAAAATTAAACGCGGTACTTTACCAGATGAAAAATTGGAACATATGGTGTTCAAGTAATTTACATGTCCAACAATTTTTCAAGAGTATTTGAACTAACATATTCAGTTTTTTCATCACTCGATAAAAGTTCGGCGGCTCCAAATTCGAGTGTAATTTTATGAGGTTCAATAGAGAAATCAAAATTAACAATCCCAATCAAACCAATATTAAATGATAGACACTTCATCCGTAATTCTTCTATTTCCATCTCTTGAATGTACAATTCATTTGATAAAATTGAATCAATAGGAGTTCTCTTTATCGGTATTACTGATTTTAATGAAACATGATTCAAAGTATTTTCATCGAGTATCGGAAACTTGTTATACTTGTGTTTGAATTCAGCCAAAAATTGCGAGCATCTTTTTGCAGAGTCTGTGTTTAGAAAAGAGTACACGTGTTGACGTTCATTTATGAATGCTGAGTAGTACCTACGGTCATGAACAATGACATGTACGCGTTTTGGGACTATTATAGTCTTCATAGTTTGTAATGAAACAAAACCTTTAAATCTCCTTTAGTTGAACAAGAGCCTCGTAGGCTGCAATTTGTTCAGCTTGCTTCTTCGTCTTGGCACTTCCTTGTCCCAAGTTTGCACTATTTATACTGACTGAAATTGTAAATACACCATTCACGTGCATAGTAATTGGGTAATCTGGAAGATCCAACTTGTTTGCTTGGCAGTACCTCATAAGTCGATCCTTGTAATTATCGTCAATCATTATACAATCCATATTTACAAGGTTTGGGTCTGAAAATATACCAAGCACAAATTTTTTCGTGTGTAAGAGTCCCAAGTCTAAATAAATTGCTCCAATAAGTGCTTCAAACGCATCTTCTAATACCTTTTCATTCTGATTCCATCCGTTACGTATTCCTTTTTCATCCATTAAAATCCACTTGTCGAGATTTAATTGCCGAGCTATACTCGCAAGCATGTTTCCGCGAACTAATTTTGTTCTCGCCTTGGTAAGAAACCCCTCTTGTTTCTCCTCGTATTTATCAAATAACAATTTTGTAACTAAAAATCCTAAAACAGAATCACCCATAAATTCAAGAGTTTCAAATGATTCTGTTAAAAGGTACCTCTTAAGTGCTGATTTATGCGTAAATGCTTTTTGGTAGATAGCAAGATTATTCACCTTGGTACCAACCAATTTTTCTAATTCTATACGGTCGAGGGGAGGTGGTTCAATGAGTACAACAACTTCATCCTCTTGGTCACTCATTTATATTCAATAGTATTATTTTTTTTAAGTTCTTCTTTTTGAGTGCAAAGCGCTCAAGCCTTGGCAACCGCCTTCTTAACAACAGGGCGCTTTACAACCTTGGGTGTAGCAGGCGGAGCATCGTCGTGAGGTGGTGTATCCGGAACTGTAACTGCGACAGGCTTCTCTTTCGGAGCCTTGGGCACCTTGACGTAATGAGGGCTAAGGTATCTCTGAACATTAAGAAAGGTAATCTGGAGACCCTCTGGAGGCTCGAGAAGGGTCTTCAACTTATCGTCGAGAATGATTACACGACCATTCTCAGGATGCTTGAGTCCATTCACGGTAACATACGCATTAATACGACGAGTCACCTCGCTACGACTAATAGTCTCACCCTCGCCAAGTTCAAGAAATGTGCGAAGCTTCTCAGAAACCTCTAGAGGACGGTTGAAACCATTATTGTTAGCGCGAGCCTTTGCCTTCTCACCGTCTGGGTCATCCTGTGACGTCTTCAATTTACGAAGAATCTTGGTAAGAGCCTTGATAGAGTTCTTAATCTCAAGAAGTTCAGCAGAGATGGTAGACATGTCAGCCATTGTTACTGTATACAAGCACCGTTTCTTTAAACCCGTTTACTTGTTGAAAAATGCATCAGGTCCCTTTGATTTGAGAAAAAAATACCATACAATTGCAAGTATCAAAAGTACCAAAAGTATCATATTCCAGTTAATAGGTTTCTCGGGAGTTGGAACTCCTGGGATATCATCATTCTTTTTGTCACAATTGCAAGCCATTTATTATCCTACTGATAAAAAAATTCCAGCGGAAACGAGTAATATTGCAAAAATTATTAATATTATTTTCAATAACATTGGAAAAGGTTCTTCTGTGTTCTTTTTTGTGCGTGGTTTATAAGGTACATTCTTTGGGCGGTCCTTTTGTGGTGATGCAGGCTTTGCAATTGACGTGGGACACTGTTCACTAGGGCAAATTTTATCACAGCATCCATCAACTGCGACAAGAAATCCATCTTTTTCGTATGCACAAAATTGAATTTCATTTGGATGTTCATCGTCGTTTGCATAACAATACGCCTTGGCATCTTTTGGAAGTGGTACATTGCATGATTTTACACAATTTGTACCATCTTCATAGTGTATTGGGTCAGCTGAATGTGACACACATGTTCCATGATCACATATTTCGGATCCTTCACAACAGTCCACATCTGAACTGCATACGTTACCAGCTTTTTTACATGGATCTGACACACTTTTTGATTTTACCATTCTAAAATATAGTATATATAATAATATGGCTGATGTAGCATTTTATTCTGAAAAAACTATTCAAGAGTTTATAAAATCAAAGTTGTGTCAAGATGATGACATTCTATACAAGTACTATGAAAATGAAGAAGTAAAAAAGTTTCGAAATCGTCTATCAAAAATAAAAAATATTGATAATGACGTGAAGAATGTTGTTCAAACGTGTATCACAGATGCAACGCGTGACATTATTAGAACAACCATAGGAAGTCTCGGTCTCTATATGAGACCATTTGGAGATCTCATTGTTTCAGGAGGTGAAGCATTCAATGCATATTTTGATAGAGATACAAGAATAATAACTTCAGATATTGATACAAAGTTTGTACCTGTTATTCGATTGAATAAAAATAAAGTTATTACATCAAAAAACCTTGCGTTTTTTGGGTACCTTCAAATAACCAAGTTGATACTTTGGGAACAATTGGGTAAACTTGTAATGAGATTGAATACTATTATTTGTAAAAGAGTTGAACAATTTGTTATAAAAAGTAAAATTGGAAAACTTTTGGGAATTTCATTTTCAGGTATACAACATCCTCTGAAACGAAGATACACTTTATTGAAAAAGAGTAAAGAAACCGGTGTTCTTATTGATGTAGAACTTTTTGCAATTGATTTACAAATTAAATACTTTTTACCATCTGAAAATAAAGTTGGTCTCCATAATATAGGAGGAATTCTTGATATAGCCTTTATGAGACCTGCCGAATTTGGATACGAAGTTACATATACAAAGAATTCGGGAATGTACATTAGAAATCCAGTTTCTAAAAAATTGACATATGACAAGAGTGTTCTCATAGCCAGTAAAAAATTTTTAATAGATGATTTATATTATTTACAAAAATATAAATTGAGACCTCTTAAAAAAGAAAAGGATCGTAAACGAATGTTTATGTTTTCCAAGAATGTTTTAAAAGTTGATGATATTTCTCCAACAGAATCACTTGAATCAATTTACAAGAAGAGTATTCACAAATCAAAAAGTTCTCTAACAAATTTATTAAAACGTCCCATATTTAATAAGAGATATATCACACAAGCTCTAAAAGTCAATCCTCTAAAATTTGAAAACATTACAACCGAACCTGTAAAAACAAAAGTTATTCAACAACTGTTCTATGGTATCAAAGGGGAGAACAATTTGAAAATACCGGGATACTATCCAACATATAGCAATTATAGGTTTTTGGCAAACAATGGAATTTGGGTAAAAAATGAAAATCCGGCATATATACACAACGAAGCAAATTACCGCCCTAACAAAATAAATCGTGTTACCAAAGTTCAATTAAAAGATATTCTATATGGATACAACCCTGTGAGAGATAATTGGGTACCAGACAAGATATTACAGAATTCTGCAATGATACCACTCGTAGGTTTAAAGAATAAGTCATTTATTAATGTAAATGTTTAGCCAACCGAAAAAAACTCAGGACGGACGTTATTATGTCAAGCCAGTCGAGTCCAAACTTGTTCAATTGAATGGTGTTAAGATTGTTTCGATTTCTCAGGACAATGTCACACTTTCTCTTAATCAAGAGAATCAGAGTATAATATCGGCTATTGATGCGTCTAATATAGAGTCTGCAAAGGTTAATTGCGAGGCGTGGTTTTCACGAGTTGTTCAGGAAAAGACAATAGAGGCAGCCTATGTCAAGAGTTTCACTGATGATGGTGTAATGAATGTAAATAAACCATCATTTCATAGAGTTTACCGTGCCAAGGAACTTGTAGAAGACCAGCCAGCTGATGGTGAAGTGTGTGATGTTGTTATTGATTTCAGCGGTATTTCATTTAGTAAAAAGACTTTTACACCAGTCTGGAAAATTGTTCAGACTCGACTCAAGGTTCCACTACAGAAAAAGTATTCCGAGGAGTACTTGTTCCAGGATGAAGAGTTGGTTGAGGTATCGGATGAAGACTTTTTCTAGAGACGAAAAAAAATTGTGAGTAGTATATAAATGAATAAGAAGCTCAGCGTAAAGTCAATTATCATACTGGCACTTGTGGCTTTTGCACTTTGGTTTCTTTTGGCGGACAACACAAAAGCCAAGAGCTCGTACGCTACCAAGGCTGCCCCTGTTAAAAAGGATGACACGAGTAAGAAGATGATGATGAAGAGAGGTGTTGTTGGCATGGATGTCGATGATGACAGTGTATATGCACCCGCCGATCTTTCGGGGTCAATTAATCTCGATCTCGGATGTTCTATGAAGGCTGGAACTGGTCTCGCTTCTTCTTTAATGCCCCGTGAGGTTGCTTCTCAGGAGGATTATGCTCAGTTTGCCCCGAATGATATTCTCAAGGGTCAGAACTTTCTTGATCCTCGGCAACAGGTTGGCTGGCCCGAGACAATCGGTGGAACCATCAGGAACGGAAACCAAGATTTTCGTGTAGCTCCACCCAACCCCAAGGACCAGTACACATGGAATAACTCTACCATTGTTCCTGACCTCATGCAGCGCAATTTGTTTTGCAATTAAAGTTTTGATGTTTGTTATTATAAATGACGGAACAAATTAGTGATCAGTTTCGCAGCGCCATGTCTGACTGGGTCGAACTCAAGAAGCAACTTACAAGTGCACGGAAAGATATGAAGATACTCAACAACAGAGAAAGGCAACTCAAGGAGTACATAAAGAATTATATGAAGAATCAAAAGATTGACAAGGTGAACCTCAAAAAAGGCAAAGTGACTCTCAGGACAAGTACAAAGTGTGGGAGTATGACCAAGGCGGCGGTTATTAATGGGCTTAATGTGTACTTTCAAGGCGATGAAGTCCGAACAGAGTCGGCGATGACATGTATTCTTGACAATATACCCAAGAGCGAATCTGAGGTTATAAGTCTAACGGGCTTAAAAACTACAAACACAGAGTAATAAACAATCATCAAACTAAAAATGGTTTGGAATCAATACGTTGATGAGGCTAATGCCACTCTTGATGAATTTAATGACGGAAATATTGGAGATTTTTTTGACGGCGATGAAGAGGTTGTGCCTCCGTCGTCTCGTATGTCCATTGAAGATTGGGAAGAATGGTTTTCCAGAGATCTCATGAATATGTGGATGTCACTTCGACAATACCGCGAAGATGCGAGTGTCAGTAATTACATAATGAATGGGTGTTCATACTCGGAATTTGTGGAATTCTGCTATGCATTTTCACACGGATATGCAAATAGTTATCCGTCTTAATACCCATAATCGAGCGCACGCGCTCAGTACCCATAATCGAGCGCACGCGCTCAGTAAAAATATCAGCTATAATTAACCATGATTGAAAAAATAATAATCCCCTTTATTCTTTTCCAAGTTCTCAGCCCTGGCGTGTTTACAACAATGAAAACATCAGTGCAGGATGTCCTCATAAATGCTCTTATATTTATAGGTTCCTATTGGGCTATTGCTCGTATTCTTGGTATTACACTGACTAAAGCGGACCTGATTGTTCCAGCAGTTCTCTTCTTGATTCTCAGTCCTGGTCTTCTTCTTACACTTCCACCAGGTTCAGGAGGAGTTTTACGCTCGGGTCAAACGAGCGTAATAGCTATTATTACTCATGCTGTCGTATTTGCTCTTATTTTCACTCTTTTACGTAAAAATTTCCCAAAATTTTATTAACTTAAAAAGTAAAAAATCTTTTAGTACATGTATCTAGTTATAGGCCCCGCTGCTATGGGTATATATTCTTTTATAGGAAGTCTGTCACTTATTGATTTAAACAAGGTTGAAGAAGTTTCCGGGTCATCGGCCGGGGCTATTCTGGGTTTCTTTATATGTTTGGGTAAAACTCATGAAGAAATTAGAGAATTTTGTTTAAATTTGAATCTCACAGAATTATCAAAAATGAGTATAACAACTTTTATTACAAAGTTTGGACTTATTTCTCACGAACCTATTAAAAAAAAGTTTAAAGAATTTTGCGGAGGAGATCCAACTTTTAGTGATTTACCTAAAAAATTGTATGTCACCTCATTTTGTGTAAACAAGTTTGAAACTGAATATTTTTCAGCTGATACATCACCTTATATGTCAGTTATAGATGCAGTGTGTATGAGTATTTCAGTGCCTTTTTTGTTTGAAAGTATAAAATATAACAAGTTTACATATTTAGACGGTGGTACATTTGAAAACGTACCGTCTTTGGCTTTTTTAAATAAAGACCCTAAAGATGTTTTGGTTCTTTCTCTAGAAATAAATAAAAAACATTTACCAGAAATAAAAACAATTCGTGATTTTATCAATAGTGTAATACATGTAGCAGTCAACAATAGAATTTCATGTAACACCCAATATAAAGAAGTTCGTTTTGATATAGGTGATGTAAATATTTTTGATTTTTCTATGAGTGATGATGACAAGTTGAAACTTTACTTTTTAGGATATCAAATAGCTTTGACCCAATTGGGTTTGGACAAGTAACTGTAACCATCCATGATAGGACCATCACATTTATATGCATATTTTAACACGGTGAACAAATCAACTGTATCTTGAACTGCTGCATGCTTTTCACGATATTCGCGGTCACCCTTTACAAATTGTGTAAGACTTTCAAGTTTATTCATACCCGTGTCACGTCCATTTTCTTTTGCCCACTGTTTATACTTACTAATCATTTTGGGACAACGATTACAAAAGAGACTCATAGAACACACCTTGGTTATACTTTCCCAATTCTTGTCATACATACCAGTATCTGGAAATTCCGCCAATTTGTTTTTTACAATACGTCGACCCTTGACAAGATTTTGTGTAGAAACAATAAATTCAAGATCACTTATGAAATTGTGAGTCATAAATATACCTCCATGGTCAACAATAAACTTGTTCATAAACTTTATTGCGTCATAAAAGTTCATGTGCTTGGTAACCTTGATTCCATACTCAGCGCATGAATTTATATCGCTCCCATGCTTTCTATTCAAACGAATATTGTCATCATCTTGTTCTTTTTGCAACAACTTGAATATTTCATGTTTTAAAACGTCATTAATCTTGATAACAACACCTTGATTAGTATGAAGTGTAAACTGTGAAAATTTTCCAGTCTGCATAGTGCATGGTATCAAACATATAGTGTGTATAAGTCCATCACCGGATGAATGTTGCTTGACAGATTCAAAATCTGCTATAACAATTTGCATCTTTCTTATTTCAAACGCTTCTTATTTTTTTATATTCATATTATAAATATGGATCCATGTGTTCCGGATGTAAGTTTAGAAGATGCCAGAGCTTCAGCTCGAGCTAAATTAGGTGTGCCTCAAAAGTATGCGTCTAAAATGTCAGTTGAATCAATTTGTCGAGCTTTCAAGTTTTGTAAAAAGACAAATATAATGCCGCCTATGGATTATCAAAAGTTTAATGGAAAAGATTACTTAATTGATCCAAAGTCGCGTGAATTAAACCTTTCTATAAAAGATTTTTTGGCTGTGCTTGGTCCGGGTAAAATAGAAGATGTTCAAAAAATTGCCAAGAAACTTGAATTAATGACGAATGGAATTTCAAAATCAGAATTAAAAACACATATAATTAAAATATTACAAACTTTTAATATTTCCGAACCTATCGAAATTTCATCTCAAAAAGTTCGTATTAGTCCTAACCGTGGAAACCTCGGAAGTGGAAACCTAGTAAACAGTGGAAACCTCGGAAGTGGAAACCTAGTAAACAGTGGAAACCTCGGAAGTGGAAACCTCGGAAGTGGAAACCTCGGAAGTGGAAACCTCGGAAGTGGAAACCTCAAAAGTGGAAACCTCAAAAGTGGAAACCTCGGAAGTGGAAACCTCGGAAGTGGAAACGGGAACCTCGGACCTGAATCAGGTGAAACACCTTACAGTGGTGAGGTTGCTCCAAATTATTTTAAATTAAAACCTCATCCTAGTAAGATTAAAATTAATACACCGTATAACAATGAAAATGAATATATACGACGTTTGTTAAAACCTAATCATAATACAACGTTGAAACCTCATCCCAGTAAAATTAATATAAAACCAGTAACAAAAGAAGAAATTAATGAAAGTATAAAACAAATCAAAAATCTCAAAAAAATGATATCCGATAATCAAAAAGTTTCTGAAGGTACGCAAACAATTTAAATATTTATTAATAATAAATGTTTGCAAGATTATTCGGAGGTGGTACCATAAACTTTGGTTCAGAAGCTACAAAATTAATTAATACTTTAGATGACTGCGCTAAATCATTCCAGTCTATAAAAAATTCAAAAAATCTTTCAAATGCAACTACAAAATATAACAGTGCTAAATCTAAATTGAATGAAGTTTCTAATCGTATAAAATTTCTTCAGTCAAAATTTAAAAGTATTGTGGAATCTAAAAAAGCTCCTCGAGATAGTTTACCAAATTCAGCTCGTAATTATATAAATACAAATGGTAATTCATTTAAATTGAAAAAGACACCAACTATTCGACAGATGGAAACCATTATCATGAATTTCAATAGTTCCAGAATTAATTTCAATGCTAAAAAAGCGGCAGAGAACAAGGTGGCGGCAGATAAAAAAGCGGCTGAGAACAAGGCGCGTAATAACGCAGCAAAAGCGACGGCTGCACAAAAAGCGGCTGAGAACAAGGCAGCTAAAGAGGCTGCAGATAAAAAAGCGGCTGAGAACAAGGCGCGTAATAACGCAGCAAAAGCGACGGCTGCACAAAAAGCGGCTGAGAACAAGTCTATTTCTAATGCAGCTCAACTTGAACAGATTAAAAAAGCAGCTTCTGGAATGGGTGACTCAGTGAATGCACTCAAGAGACAGGTTAACATAAATAAGACTATACAATCAACACTGGGTACAACTGGTAATTTAAACTTGGCAAATTTACAGCGTCGAGTAAATCAATCTAACTAATATAAAGTATAGGTTATTATTAATATTAAGATGGACTGCTCAATATGTTGCGAACGTTTCAATATGATGGAGCACAAAAAAGTATCATGTAATTATTGTGATTTGGCTACTTGTAGAAAGTGTGTACAGCAGTATGTTACAAGTATTACAACAGACCCACATTGTATGCAATGCAAGAATATATGGAACCGTGAATTCATAGATTCTGCATGTACCAAATTGTTTAGGAATAGAACAATGAAGATTCATAGAGAGAATATTCTTTTAGAGCGTGAAAAGTGTTTTTTACCGGATACACAGGCAATTGTTGCTAGACGTAAGGAACGTGAACGTATTATTGAACAAAATGTCACAAGAATCCACGAACTTCAGCGTGAAATGAATGTTTTACACACTCAAAATGCAAATATTCGTATGCAAGGTGATAGTGTTCCCGATACAAAGGAGCGTAGAAAGTTTGTACGAAAATGTCCCGTTCCGGATTGTCGAGGATTTCTTTCAACACAATGGAAATGCGATATTTGTGAAAATCATATATGTCACGAGTGTAATGAATTAAAAGGCGAAGTTCACACATGCAGTCCAGAAAATGTTGAAACTATGAATCTTTTGAAGAAGGATACCAAAGCGTGTCCCAATTGTGGAACCATGATTTTCAAAATTTCTGGTTGTGCACAGATGTGGTGTCCCGACTGTCACACCGCTTTCAACTGGAATACATTACAGATTGAAAAAGGAGTAATTCATAATCCACATTATTACGAGTTTCAGAGACTTGGTGGTCGCGCAAACAGGAATGCGGGTGACATTCCTTGCGGTGGGATGCCTAATATAAATGAACTGTATCAAGCGTGCAACATGAGGGTTCCTACTGGACTCTATAATAGATACCAGCCGCAGATACCAAATGAGTACAAAATTGTATTTGATTTTCATCGGTTAATCAATCACATTGATAATGTAGAGCTTCATACGTACCGCATTCCAAATGAAAACAACTTGGAGCTTCGTGTCAAGTATCTTACCAGTGCACTCACAGAGGAAGAATTTAAATTTACTCTTCAAAAAAATGAAAAAGCGCGTGAAAAGATGCGAGACATTGGAAATATTATGACAATGATGACACACACGGGTTCTGATATTCTTCGACAATTTGTCAACAAGGAGCTCAATTTAGAAAATTTTACAGAAATAATAACAAATTTACGAGATTACACAAATGAAACTTTAAAAGTTATTAGTAAAAGATACACGTGCGTTGTTCCACAGATACGTCTCGGCATATGGGATATACACCGTTTAAAGTTTTAAAATGTAAAATACATATGGAAAATCTTGCTAAAATAATTTACCAGTCGTTAGGACCTGGGTACAGTGAAAGTATGTATCATCGCGCATTTGAGGTTCTTTTACGTAAAGATGGTATACAATATGAGACTGAGAGAATAGTTCCAATTGTGTTTGAGGGCCACACAATTGGAAATCTTCGCATAGATTTAATTGTAGAGGGAACTATTATTGTCGAGTTGAAAGCAATTGCAAAATTGAATGAAGCGGCTAAGATTCAAGCTAAAAATTATTTAAAATTGACTGGATTACCCAAGGCTATTCTAATCAACTTTCCCCAGAGTTTGACTCCTGGTCTTCAGCCAGAGATTCTTGCATTTGAACAGATACAATAAATGGTAGACATTTTGCAAGTACATTGGCTGCAAATCTAGAAGATGCATACCAGGCTGCTGGGTCAGACAGACCCTCTTCCAGAGCCTCATGTGCTTTATGTATATGAAAAATAGCATCATCAATACAAAAATCATGATACTTTTCACCTGTTTTCCTAGATTCCAGCGTAACAACATCCATTTTAGATAGTGTACAAATTATTTCTAAGCTTATTATAAATGGATGCAATTGCTATACTATTTTTAATTTTCTTTTTAATTGGACTCGGTGTAGGTGGTTACTTTGGGTACACAAAGTGGTGGTCACCTAAACAATGCAACAAGAAGCCCGCGACTGCTAATGTTGCAACATGGGTCTGGAACTCGAATGTCTGCCAAGCAAATACTTGCATGTCTAGTTTCACTTTTAAAGCCGATAAATCAGATTGTATAAAGAATGTTCAAAAGTATCAGTCGTATTCAAATGTATGCGCACCGTCTGGTACTGTTTATTCAGGATCTATTTCTAATGGTGTATCAGACTGTCAAGCCGCGTGTGATACAGGTGCGTGCGCAGGTTTTGACTGGAATAGTGGTACACCTACATCATGCAGTTTGATACAATCTGGTACGGTTACACTAGGTGCCGCTAGCGCAACAGACACATGTTATATTGCAAAAAAATAGGAATGGATATTCTTTGTAATATCAATATTCTTTATGAAAAATGGTGGTTACCCAAAAAGTGTCAAGACCAAAGGGAGGATGTTTCGCTCCATGTAAAAACATGGAATTGGGTCTCCGGAAACTGTGTCGCTAACACGTGTTTTTCAAGATACACTTTTGACAATGGAAAATGTGTAAAAACAATTCCAGATCCAAAACCAACAGTAAGAACTTATATAAAGACTTACGGCAAATGTAATACAAAGGAAGCATTTAATGTAGACAGAGTACCAGACGTTGAAGCGTGTCAGAATTGGTGTGATGAAACAAATGGATGTTATGGTTTTGATTATGCAGGTGATCAACAGTGTAATTTATATGATATCCCACCAACTCAAGTGGAGCCAGCCGCGGGTACAGACTGTTACACTCTAAATAGTTGAAATATACTCCCAGTGTAACTCTTTGCATATTTGTTTCCAAATGACATCTTGTTGGTACAACTTTTCTTTGGACTTTAGCAATGGAAAACAAGGTAAGTAATCATCTTCGCCCAATAATTCGCAAAATTTATACAATACATATGAATAACTTAAAAAATTTTTTCGCGATTCGGGACAATGTTTGTTGAATGGTTCTTGTATATCTTTGAACATCATACGCAAACGGTCTTCGAGAGCTTGTGACATTTTAGGTGGCTGCATTCCGTTGAGAATATTCGAGATATAAGGTACGTGTTCATAATATTTATTTAATCGCAGTTTTTTCAAGAGTGATCTAACTTTTGCATGTGTTATATCTGAAATATTCTTAATCTTTTGTTTTTTAAATTCTGATCTTAATTGATCAATCACTTCACTGGGTATATGTGTGGTTTCTTGCGCCTGAAACTGTAGTAACCACTCATTGAAATGATTGTCCCTTTTGTATGAATAATTTATAACCTTTTCGATATCTTGTTCTTCTTTATAAGAAAGTTCATCACCAAGTAACAAGAGAGTACATCCACAATCCCCACATACCGTTTCACACGTAGATGTATTCATTATATTTGATGCATTGCAACGTTCACATGCATAAAATGTTTTTGGTTTTTCAGATGCTTCATTTTCTATAAGACCTGTATATTTTTCAACGTTACGAAGATACTCGTGATAAATTTCTTTTCTTTGAATACCCTTTTTTGATGTTGTATTAAAAATTGTGTTAATAGTATGTTTATCACTTGATTCATATGAAAGTTTTTGTAAATAAGGAACACAAGCCGCCATGTAATCATACATTTCAGACTTGTATTGATCTCTATTTTCAGGATCATTCTTTATGAATGTCTCCCATTCATTGATTTTTGTTTCATACCGACCGAGAAAACTTCCATCCATATTAAAGATAAGAGCCAACTTTATTTTTAATATGGTTTCTGAAAAATATTTAGACATTATTTTAGATTTTTTCATTGCATGTGTTAAGTACATTAAACAAGTTATCAATTATTTCAGATATCGCGACTATTATATTAAAAAAGCTGAGATACTTTACACGCGTAATGACATTTCTACTTCTGAGGACATTACAGATGAGTACCGCTCAATTGGACACAAAAAGTTACTAGATGAAAAGTCTTCAGAAGTTACAGAGTTTGTTTTCCTTATAAAGTACCTATTTAATCATATTTCGTATGTGTACCTGACCCGAAACCCGAATCATGTTTTTCCACCGGTTAAAAATGGATTAACATTTAGTATACCCATTAAAGAGGCTATATTATTAGATGAAGATGATGTACCATCATGCGATGTTACAGACCATGTAAAGATGTATGCAGGTCCCAACGGTGATTTTCATGGAGAAACCATTCGACTGCGGGACATCTATGTTAAGTATCCCAAGTTACGATTAACAAACGTTCTTGGTGCAACTGTAGAATATGATACAACCAAGGATGAGATTAGTCATCAGACACTTTGGTCGCCAGATAAAATTTTAGTTCCCCAAGATTAGCAACATTATATTTTAAAACAAGAAACCTATTGTCCTCTTCTTGCATTACTTGAACAGATGAACACATTCCAGTCGCCTTGGTAAATAAATTTAGATACTTGAGAGAGTACTTTCCACCTAGTTTTCCCTCAAAGTTTTCATCTATACAATTTATAGTAGTTTCTTGGTTTGCAAAATCACCTTGACACTTTATAATAAATTGTTGTTTGTCTCGTATGATTTCAAGATCGCTCGCCAAATTGCTCATATCTCGACAAATTCTTTGAAAGTCAATAGAGGGCATAGTTGTTGAAACTGACATTTTTATTACAGGAACTTCAATCTGATCTTCGTTAATATCCAATAGTTTTAGTTTGAATCGAGTATCGGTCCTCTTAATACTGTTTTCGATACGCAGTTCAAGATAGTCTCTAGAATTAATCTCAAGGGTCAATGTATCATTGTTTGATATAAACTTGAGCAGTTTATACATATTTGTAACATTGACTCCCGTAACCATATTTGCTTCACAAAAGTACTCTTCAAAGTTTGAAGCATCAAGAAACATATCTACAAGAGCTACCCGAGCCGTGTCAAGTGTGAGAATCTGAACACCTTTAGGTGTAAAATACAAGTTGACATCGTTGAGGATATCCTTGAGAACCTCAAACGCCGATTTTATAGCGGAAGCCTGTATAGTTTTAAACTTCATTATACTTTTAGAATATTAAACCTCTAACTATATGTATTTCCTCCGGTAACTGGCTTGTTAATTTTCTCCTGAAGTTCCTTGGTCATTGCCGGCTGTAACGTTTGACCATAATTATCAAGTGAAAACATGTTGTCGTCACCTCCTTCGGTCCCGTCAAGAGATGCAAGTCCTGCACCAAAACTTTTACAAGTAAATAAATCACACGTTGTAAATTTTGATGGCAAAAGAGAATCGAGCCATGCTTTTATTTCGTTGCCAACTAAAATCTTTCTATCCTTTGTTAGCATAGTGGGTACTCGGTTAATTTGTTTTGCATATTGTGGTGGAACTCCTAAACGGTTCACGTCATGCGTCTGAACCATTTGTTTAAGTTGGGGTACGGTATCCAAAAATTGTAATAATTCAATAGAGTGTTTACATTTTGGACTGTATACAAGAAGAGCAGCCATATACTATTACAAAGTAATTTTCTTATTTTTTTTTAAACGCATTAAGTAAAGATGA
>Ga0114963_10000799_pt1 | contig 21448 bp, 18 predicted proteins | sample C_131016_EF_Meta_FD_87019 | JGI IMG/M metagenome (GOLD analysis project Ga0114963, IMG submission 87019) | Freshwater microbial communities from Lake Croche, Canada to study carbon cycling - C_131016_EF_MetaG | ecosystem: Environmental > Aquatic > Freshwater > Lake | place: Lake Croche, Canada...
GAGGGCGAGGATCGCCAGGAACTCAAAGAGGTTATGGACCAGCTGGAGCTGCCCTCCGGCATGAGCATGATTGCCCGTACGGCGGGCATTGGTCGCTCGGTCGGCGAACTGCAGTGGGACCTGAACTATCTGCTTCAGCTCTGGAAGGCAGTGGACGACGCCCGCAACCTTCAGGCCGGTGCCTACCTGATCTACCAAGAATCGAGCCTCGTCATCCGAGCCATTCGTGACTACTTCCATCCAGATATTGGCGAGGTACTCATCGACACCGATGACATCTACGAGCAGGCCAGGCAGTTCATGCTGCATGTCATGCCGGACATGGCAGAGCGCGTTAAGCGCTACCGAGACGATGTCCCCCTCTTCTCTCGATTCCAGATCGAGCACCAGATCGAGACGGCATACTCTCGGACCGTTCAGCTGCCCTCGGGTGGCGCGCTTGTCATCGACCATACCGAGGCCCTGGTGGCCGTGGACGTAAACTCCGCACGGGCCACGCGAGGATCCGACATCGAGGAGACCGCGCTGCGCACCAACCTTGAAGCGGCAGAAGAGGTAGGCCGTCAACTGCGGCTGCGCGACTTGGGCGGCCTGATCGTGATCGACTTCATTGATATGGAGTCGGCCAAGGCCCAGCGAGATGTCGAACAAAAACTGCGTGACGCGCTTCACCACGATCGTGCCCGCGTTCAGATGGGCAAGATCTCGCGCTTTGGCCTCATGGAACTCTCACGCCAACGTCTGCGCCCTGCCCTCAACGAGGGATCGCACATCACCTGCCCACGATGCAATGGCACGGGCGGCATTCGTGACATCGACTCAAGCGGCCTGCACATTTTGCGCATCCTTCAAGAAGAGGCGATGAAAGAAAACACAGCAGCCGTGCATGTCCAGGTGCCTGTGGAGGTTGCGAGCTTCCTTCTCAATGAAAAGCGCACCGACATCGCCAAACTCGAAGCGCGTCTCAAGGTCAGCATCGTTCTCATTCCCAACAAACACATCGATACGCCCAACTACAAGATTGAGCGTCTTCGCCACGACGACCCGCGCCTCGAAGAGGTCAAGGCGAGCTACGCAATGGCCGATGAGGCCGTCACCGACTCGCCTTACCTCAAGACCAAGGAAGAGGCTGCAGCGGCCAAGCCCCGTCAAGAGGCCGTGGTCAAAGGAATCACGCCGAGCTCGCCCGCGCCCATCTCCGCGCCGCGGCCAAGCCGCCGAAGTGACGCTCGCGCGGCTGAGAAGCCGGGTCTCTTTGCGCGCTTTCTCTCTGCATTGGGCTTTCAGTCGGCCCAGCCCGAGCCCGTGGCAGCCCCACCCGCCAAGCGTCGGTCGGCGGCACAGGGTCGGGGTCAGTCCCAGGATCGCCCGGGCGGGCGAGGCGGCGATGACCGTCGTCCCAAAGAGGGTCGCGATAGCAAAGAGCCTCGCAAACCTCGAGGAGAGGGTGGTCGCGAGGGCCGAGGTGAGGGTCGTGGTGAGGGCCGAGGCGAGGGGCGCGATCAGTCCGCTCGCCCACCACGCGAACAGCAAGTACGTGAACAGCAGCCTCGAAAGGCCCAGGCACCCGCTGCTGCCGAGGGATCAGAGCCATCCAGCGCAGGCGAAAACGGCGAAGGCAAGCGCAAGCGCCGACGCCGGGGAGGCCGCAGAGGAGAGGGCGATTCCAACGCGAGCGAGGCGCCGCAGCACGTCGCTGTTCCCGCGAGCGAGGCAACTCCAATGGCCGCCAGCCCAGCCGCTGCCGTGCCCGCCGTGACCCCGGCCCCTGTCTTTGCTCCAGCACCCGTCGCCGCCCCTGTGCCCGCTCCCGAGCCCGCTCCAATGGCCGCAGCAGTTCCGACCCCATCCACTCCTGTCGCGGCCGCATCTCCACCGCCGAGTCCCGAGGTCCTTAAACAAGAGCTCGAGCAAAAAGGCCTCCAGTGGGTTCAGACCGATCCATCCAAGGCTGCTCATATCGAGCCCCCCCCAGAGCCGCCACCCGCGCTCGGTCGCGCACCCCGTCGCCAGCAGGTCTCCGCAGAGGCTGAGCCTCTGGTCATGGTCGAGACGCGCGCAGGCGACAAACCAGCGTCGTAAGACCCCACTGTCATGACGGAGCGTCAGCGGATCATCACCATTCGGCCAGGGGCAGCGAGCCCGCTCCGGCCGGTGGCCACCGATGCTCACCTGACCGCTCCCCAGGGTCGCGCCATAGACGCCCGCGGCCGGGCGCTTCGTGACCTTCGGATCTCCGTCATCGACCAGTGCAATTTGCGCTGTGGCTACTGCATGCCCAGAGAAGTCTTTGGGCCCGACTATGTCTTCCTCTCGCGCCAGGAGCTTCTCAGCTTTGAGGAAATCGAGCGTCTTGCTCGTGTCTTCGCTCGCCTCGGGGTGGAGAAGATCCGCATCACCGGCGGTGAGCCACTCTTGCGCAAGGGCCTTGAGACGCTTGTCGCATCCCTTTCAAAAATAACCACCCTCGAGGGTCGCCCAATGGAGCTCGCCCTCACCACGAACGGCCTGCTGCTCGGAAGCAAGGCGTCCGCACTTGCGGCCGCTGGCCTGCATCGCGTCACCGTCAGCCTCGATGCCCTCGACCCTGAGCGCTTTGCCAAAATCTCTGGCAACGACTCAGCACGCGTTGAAGATGTCCTCTCGGGCATCTCCGCGGCCCAGCGGGTCGGACTCCGAGTCAAGGCAAACATGGTCGTTCAACGAGGGGCGAACGAGGATCAGATCGTGCCCATGGCGCGCACCTTTCGGGAACTCGGTGCCACCCTTCGCTTCATTGAATTCATGGATGTCGGTAACTCAAACCAGTGGTCCGCCTCGGAGGTGGTTCCATCGGCCGAGATCGTCGCGCGCATTCAAGAGATCTTCCCGCTAGAGTGGGTCGGTCGCGGAACGCCCAGCGAGGTCTCAGAGCGTTGGCGCTATGCCGATGGGTGCGGCGAGATCGGCTTCATCTCCTCCGTGAGCAAACCCTTTTGCTCGGATTGTTCGCGGGCGCGCATCTCTGCGGAGGGAGGGCTCTACACCTGTCTGTTTGCGCAAGAGGGACGGGATCTTCGTGCGCTCGTTCGCAGTGAGCCCAGCGATGACATGCTCGTTCAAGCCATTGGCCGGCTCTGGTCGGCCCGGGAGGACCGATACTCCGAACTGCGTGAGGAACTCAAAAAAAAGGGGCCTCTCGGCCCCAAGATAGAAATGAGCTATATCGGCGGCTAGCGCTTGACGGCAAGAGGCCCGCTCAGAGACGCATAGTAGGCCGCAAGATTCTCGATATCGTCCTTCGAAAGGCCCGAGGCAATGCCGCCCATGATGGCGTTCTTTCTCGCACCCCGCTTGTAATCTGAGAGGGCGCGGACCAGATAGTCCTCGTACTGCCCAGCCAGACGCGGAAAGTTGGGGGCGGTCGTCTGAACGCCATCAGCACCGTGACAGCTCGCGCAGGCAAGCTGTTCGGACTTGGTTTTTCCCAGCGCAACATTGCCGGCCCATGCGGGCGCCGCTGCAGTGAGGGCAAGGGTCAGGAGAAGGGCCTTGGTTTTCATGGGAGATCCTTACTGAGCGGCGCGCGAATAGTAAGCGGCCAGATCGGCCATGTCCTGTTCCGTCAGGCTCGCGGCGATGGCTTTCATCGTGGGGTGGTAGCGCTCGCCGGACTTATAGGCAGCCAGTGCAGATGCGAGGTAAGCCTCGTTCTGTCCTGCAATTTTTGGCACTCGGTAGACGAGCGGGAAGGAGGCCTTGTACTCCGGGATGCCATGACAGCCGATGCAGTTGGTGTTCTTTCGAGCACCGTCCTCAGGCTTGCCCACAACGGCCGCCGACTGTGCGCTGGCCGCACCTGAGGCGAGGAGTCCCAACACCGCTGCAGTGGCCATCCCGACCCTGACTGACATCCGCTTTTCCCGACCAAATGGCATATCTACTCCACTCGAATATTGCACTGCGGGGGAGTTTATCACCGCTGACATGACAGCCCGTCTAGCGTCCCAGACCCTTGAGAAGAAAGCCGTTGAGTCGCTTGACGAAACTGGCCGGATCGTCGGGCTGACCCCCTTCAGCAAGCAGTGCCTGATCGTGCAAGAGCCAGACGAGGTCAGAGAGAGTCTGGGAGATGCCATCGCTCACCTGCTGACCATCCGCTCCCACGATCTGTCCGCCCGCCGCATCTGATTCGGCAATGAGGGCCTGAACCAGGGGGTGGTCGGGGTTGAGCTCCAGTATGGGCTTGCGGTCGGGGGCCTTCTGCCCAGCAGCCTTCAAGATGCGCTCGAGATGGCCGCTCACGTCCTGCTCATCAGAGACCAGACAGCAAGCCGAGTCGGTCAGGCGCTGCGTGAGTCGGACCTCCTTCACCTTGTCGCCGAGAATCTTCTGGGCCTTCTCGATGGCTGGCTTGGCTTTCTTCTCGGTCTCTTTGGGCGCCTTGTCCTCTTTGTCCGCCAGCTTGCCCAGGTCGAGCGAACCCTTGGCCACAGACTGGAGAGTCTTGCCATCGAACTCGGTCAAGAAACTCAACATCCACTCATCAATACGGTCGGTCAGGAGCAGGACCTCGATACCCTTCTTTCGGAAGACCTCAAGGTGCGGACTGCTGCGGGCAGCCGCAAGGGAGTCAGCCGTGATGACATAAATCTTCTCCTGGCCATCCTTCATGCGCCCCACATAGTCCTTCAGAGATGTTGTGGGCTCATCCCCCTCGCTGGAGGTGCTCACAAAGCGGGCCAAGGCGGCAAGACGGTCCTTGTTTGAAAAGTCCTCTCCAAAGCCCTCCTTCAGACACTGACCAAACTCTCTCCAGAAGGTCTTGTAGTCGTCGGGTCGGTTCTCTGCGACATCTTCGAGCAGGCCCAGAACGCGCTTGGTGCAACCCTCGCGAATGGCCTTCACGTCACGACTCTCCTGCAAAATCTCGCGGGACACGTTCAGCGGCAGATCCGCCGAATCCACCACCCCCCGGACAAAACGCAGGTAGTTGGGAAGGAGCTGCTCTGCGTCTTCCATGATGAAGACGCGTTTGATGTAGAGCTTCAGTCCGTGGCGCTGATTACGATCGTAGAGATCAAAGGGTGCTTTACCCGGTATGAAAAGCAGTTGCGTGTACTCGGTTCGACCCTCGACGCGATTGTGGGTGTAGGCAAGGGGCTCATCCATGCCATGCGCCAGGCCTTTATAGAACTCTTTGTACTGCTCGTCTGAGATGTCACCCTTGGATCGTGTCCAGAGGGCCGAGGCCTGATTCACAGTCTCCCACTCGTCCGCCTCCACGTACTCGGACTTCTTCTCGTCCCACTCTCGCTTTTTCATCTGGATGGGAATGCCGATGTGGTCGGAGTAGCGCTTTAAGATCTCTTTGAGCTTCCAGTGCGAGAGCAGATCGTCGTGGCTTTTCTGGTCATCAGCCTCGCCCTCGGGTTTGCGAAGCCGCAGAATGATGTCGGTGCCGCGCTCCACGCGCTCGACGCCCTCGATGCTGAAGTCGCCCGTTCCTTCGGACTCCCACCGCACGGCGTCGCTCGCGGGAAGGCCTGCCCGGCGGCTAATGACGGTGACGTGCTCGGCCACGATGAAGGCCGAATAAAAGCCCACACCGAACTGACCAATGAGCGCGTTGTCCTTTGCGCTGTCGCCAGAGAGGCGGTTGAAAAACTCCTTGGTGCCCGAGCGGGCAATGGTGCCCAGGTTGGCAATGATCTCCTCACGGCTCATGCCGACACCATTGTCAGAGATGGTGATGGTGCGCTCCTTCGCATCAAAGCCCACGCGAATGCGCAGGTCGGGCTGACCCTCAAACAAGGCGTCGTTCGAGAGCGCCTCGACCCGCAACTTGTCGCAGGCGTCTGAGGCATTGGAGATGAGCTCACGCAGAAAAATGTCGCGGTTGCTGTAGAGCGAGTGAATCATGAGGTGAAGCAGCTGCTTGACCTCAGTCTGGAAAGAGAGGGTTTCCTTCGTCATTCGTTGGACTCCGAGTGAAATAGAGAACTCCCTCAAAAGGTGGGGAGGTCCTCCGAGAATTTCAAGGGGGGCTAGCCGAGGCGTCGGGGCTTTATCTTGTGCTCGAGGGCCCTGCCCTTGCGGGCGCGCTTGCTCACATAGACCAGAAGGTCGTTGCGAGACATCGACAGCTCTTGGGGTTTACCGGCTCGGCCTTCTCCCAGAACTCGAAGGCCCTCATCTCCAACTAGCGCGGCATCTAAGAGTGAATCGCTCGGCCCCTCTAATTCAATGAGGCTAACCCCCCGACCGCCCGAGGCAAGCGTCTTTACTTCATCGAGACCGAAGACGAGCAGTCGGCCTTTGGCGCTGAGGACCGCAAGCGCACCCGCCTCAGCAGGCAGGGGTTTGAGAAGCACGGGGTGATCGCCCTCATCGAGCGTCATGAATTGCTTTCCACTGCGATTTCGGCCGACAAGTCCCTCGAGCCGAGTCACAAACCCTTGACCCTTTTCGGTCGCCACCAGCAAGGGGGTTTGCGCAGACGCCGCAACGAAATGCACCAGCTGCCCGCCCGCCTCCATGTCGAGCATGGTCGTCATGGGCGCGCCGTCGCCTCTTGCGCCCGGCAGGCTGGACACAGGCACGCTAAAGCTTCGGCCACTATTGGAGAGTGCAACCAGCGAGTCTGTAGTGCGGCACTCAAATGTTCCATACAGGCCGTCACCTGTCTTGAATGAGAAGCCCAACGGATCGTGGCCATGGCCCTGACGGGCCCTCACCCATCCATTGGTCGAGACCACCACCGTCACCGGCTCATCCAACACGGGAATCTCAAGCGTGGCGCGCGACTCTGCCTTGATGAGGGTTCGACGATCGTCACCATAGGTCTTCGCGTCCTCGGCAATCTCCTTGCCAACGGCTTTGCGCAGAGCCTTCTCGTTTTCAAGGAGATGGCGCAGCTTGTCGGCCCTCTCACGCAGTTCAGCGAGCTCCCGCTCGATCTTGAGCGCCTCCAGACGAGCGAGCTGTCGCAGCCGAATTTCCAAGATGTCCTCGGCCTGAATCTCTGAGAGCGCGAATCGCTCGATGAGCGCAGGCTTGGGCTCATCGCTTTCACGAATGACTGCGATCACCGCATCAATGTGCAGCAGGGCAATGGAGCGGCCCTCAAGAATGTGGATGCGTCGACTGGCCTGATCCAGCCGGTGCTGGCTGCGCCTGCGAACGGTCTGAATTCGAAAGTCCACCCACTGGCTCAACATCTCGAGCAGGGACAGCGATCGCGGCCGACCCATGGCATCAACGGCCACGAGATTGACGGACACCGAGGCCTCGAGCGAGGTGTGCGCGAGAAGCATGCGCGAGAACTCCTGCCGATCAATGCGCGAGCTTCGGGGCTCAAAGACCAATCGAACCTCGGCGTCTTTTCCAGACTCATCTCTGACGGACTCGAGAAGTCCGAGTACAAGCTGCTTGGTCTGCTGCTGCTCGGAGGTGAGCGACTTCTTGCCGGCCTTGACTTTCGGATTGGTGAGTTCTTCGATTTCCTCAAGCACCCGCTGGGCAGAGACGCCATGGGCGAGCTGTGTCACCACCAGCTGCCACTGACCGCGAGCAAGGTCCTCGAAGACCCAGCGCGCGCGAACCTTCAGCGACCCTCGGCTGGAGCTGTAGGCCGCAGCAATCTCTTCTGGGGAGGAGATGATCTGACCGCCCCCCGGGAAGTCTGGGCCAGGCAGAAGCTGCATGAGCGCATCGGCAGTCAGCGTGGGCTGCTCAAGCACCGCAATTGCGGCAGCCGCAACTTCGCGCAGGTTATGCGGCGGGATCTCTGTGGCCATGCCCACGGCAATGCCAGATGCGCCATTGAGCAGACAGACCGGCAGACGAGCCGGCAGGCGCAGAGGCTCCTCGAAGGAGCCGTCATAGTTGGGGCCAAAGTCAACCGTGCCCTCATCAATCTCAGACAGCAGAAGGTCGGCAAACCGAGTCAGGCGAGCCTCGGTATAGCGCATGGCCGCCGCACCATCCCCGTCTCGAGAGCCGAAATTACCCTGCCCATCGATGAGGGGGTAGCGAACCGTGAAGCCCTGCGCAAGCCGCACCAACGCGTCATACGCCGACTGGTCACCATGGGGATGAAACTTACCCAGAACATCGCCCACCACTCGAGCGGACTTCACGGGCTTTGCCGACCCCGCCAGACCCATCCTATCCATGGCATAGAGAATGCGGCGCTGAACAGGCTTCATGCCATCGCACAGATCGGGCAGGGCCCGTCCTTTCACCACAGAGACGGCGTAATCCAGGTAGGCCCGCTCTGCAAAATCTGCAAGCGATGGCCCCTCGTCAGGAGCCTGCGAAGCAAAAAGATCGGGCGTGTCGTTCTTGCTCATCACACATCCACCTCCGCCTCATGACCCTTTTCCTCGAGCCAGGCCCTGCGAGAGGAGGCCTCTCCACGCCCCATGAGAAGGTTAAATCGCTCCGTGGTGGCCACCGCGTCGAAGGCACCAAGGGTCACGGGCATGAGCCTGCGGGTATCTGGGTTGAGGGTGGTCTCCCAGAGCTGCTCGGCACTCATCTCCCCAAGCCCCTTAAAGCGCGAGATGCTCCAGCCGCCCTCCTTCAAGCCCTCCTGACGAAGCTTATCGAGCACATGAACGAGTTCTCCCTCATCGAGGGCGTAGATTTTCCGCGCCGGCTTCTTGGCGCGAGCCTCCACATCGATTCGGTAGAGCGGTGGGCGGGCCACATACACATGCCCTGCGGCAATGAGTTGTGGGAAGTGCTTAAAGAAGAGTGTGAGCAAAAGAACCTGGATGTGCGAGCCATCGACGTCGGCGTCCGACAGGATGCAGACCTTGCCATAGCGCAGGCCTGAGAGGTCGGGCGCATCGAGAGCACCATGCGGATCGATGCCCAGGGCAACCGAAATGTCGTGCACCTCGGCATTGGCAAAAAGCCGGTCGCGTTCGGCCTCCCAGGTGTTGAGCACCTTGCCTCGCAGGGGCAGGATGGCCTGGAACTCTTTGTCTCGGCCCATTTTGGCCGAGCCGCCCGCGGAGTCGCCCTCCACAAGAAAGAGTTCGTTTCGCTGCAGATCTGTGGACTCGCAGTCGGTCAGTTTTCCGGGCAGCACAGCCACGCCCGACCCCTTCTTCTTCTCGACCTTCTGGGCTGAGCGCTGCCGAGATTGCGCAGCCTTGATGGCAAGGTCTGCAATCTTCTTTCCGGCATCCACATCGCGGTGCAGCCAGAGCTCAAGTGGGCCCTTCACGGCCGAGGCAATCAGGCGCAGGGCATCTCGGCTGGTGAGCTTCTCCTTGGTCTGCCCCTGAAACTGGGGATCAAGCACCTTGGCCGAGAGCACAAAACTCGCGCGAGAGAAGACATCTTCGGGCAAGAGCTTCACACCCTTGGGCAGCAGGCTGTGCTGATCCACAAAGCCCTTAACGGCCTGAAAGAGACCCTCGCGCAATCCAGCCTCATGGGTCCCGCCCGCCGTGGTGGGAATGAGATTCACGAAGGATTCGCGCGCCGGAGCGCCCTCAAGTGTGAAGGCCACCACCCACTGGCCGCCCTCGCCCTCGGCGAAGGTGTCGTCGCCGGGGCCCACAGCGCCCTCATGGGCCCACATCGGCACCACCAGCTCTGACTCGGCAAGCAGCTCTCTCAAATAGGCCTCAAGGCCGCCGTCGTAACGCCATGAAACAGTCTGTTCGGTTTTTTCGTGCAAGAGGGAGGTGGTGACGCCAGGCAGGAGCACCGCGCGAGCCTTCAGGCTCCTTGCCAGCTCGGCCTGAGGAATTGACTTGTCATCGAAGTATTTGGCATTGGGCCAGACCTGAACGCGCGTGCCGGTGCGACCCTTTGCAGGACCCTTCTTGGCCAGGGGCGCAATCACCTCCCCTTCTGCAAAGACAATCTGCCACTCCGCCTCATCCCGCCAGACCGTCACCTCCAGTCGGAGAGAGAGCGCATTGGTGACTGACACACCAACCCCGTGCAGGCCCCCCGAGAAGGCATAAGCACCCCCCTTGCCTTTGTCGAACTTTCCGCCCGCATGCAGCCGGGTGTAGACGATCTCCACAACTGGAACCCGCTCCTCGGGATGCGGGCCCACGGGTATTCCCCGACCATCATCGGTGACGCTGACGCTGCCGTCAGCATGAGCGACCACCGCGATATGTTTCGCAAACCCCGCCAAGGCCTCATCTGCAGCGTTGTCGATGACCTCTTGCACGATGTGAAGGGGGTTCTCAGTCCGGGTGTACATGCCAGGGCGCTGCTTGACTGGCTCGAGCCCCTTGAGCACACGGATAGAGGCTTCGTCGTAGCGGTTCTTACTCACTGAACAAGACTCTTAAAAAAAGTTATCCCCAAGGGGTGTGGAAAAGAGGGGGTCAATAGAGAAAATGGGTTGATTTGATCGGCTTTGGACTAGGGTGATCAGGTTTTGACCACCCCCTTCTACTCAACTTGACAGCCCTCTAAAGCCGACTCTCGGACACCAAAATTCCATCGGCATCGGCCACACAAAACTCCCCAGGTCGCACCGTGACCCCAGCCATATCGATGACGACATCCCTCTGCCCATGGCCTAGACGCTGGCTTCTGCGGGGATGGGTTGAAATGGCCCAGACGCCGACCTGAGCGTCTATGAGCTCGGACACATCGCGCACACAGCCGTACACCACGACACCCGCCCATCCATTTTTCTCAGCAAGCGCGGCCAGGTTGCCGCCCACCAGAGCGCAGCGGTCACTCCCGCCGCCATCGACCATCAGCACCCGCCCCTCACCCGGTGTCTCCAGAGTGGCGCGAATCATCACGTTGTCCTCGAAACACTTGAGCGTCGTGATTGGGCCTGAGATTGACTCCGCACCCCCGTAGTTCTGAAAGACCGGAGGCAGCACCCGAAGACGACCCGAGAGAAGGTCGTCCTCGTGCGCATCGCAGAGGTCTGTGCTGGTCTTATGGGGGGATTTGGCGGATGGTCGTGGGCTGGATTTCATGCACGGGAGTATGCACGAGCCGGGTGTCGCGCTAGATGGAGAGCGTTTTTCGCATTGCGAAAGCAAGCTGGTCTAGGGTTACGGGCTTGCGAAGCACCTCGCGCACAGACAGGCGCTCGTAGGCCCTCATCTCGGCGGCCTCCACGCGGGAGGAGCAGACGATGATGTCAGTGGCGGCCGGCACGCGGCCCCCCAAGTAGGCAAGCATGGAGAGCCCGGTGACCCCGTTGAGCTCGTGATCGAGCACGACAAGATCGAAGGTTCGGCTGCGCATGAGGGTGATGGCCTCGTTCACCGAAGGCGTGGCCACATAGTTCACACCGAGCATCTTGCAGGCCGACACCATGAACTCTCGGGCGATTCGATCATCGTCCACCAAGAGACAGGTGCACTCACCGGCCTGCCTCAAGGCTGCACCCGCGTCTGCAGTGAGATCTCGATCGCCGCCAGAGCCCGCACAAGCGCACTCACAAGGTTTTGACGCTCCTCTGGTGCGAGGCCTGCTCGAAGCGACTCCTCTTGGGCCTTGCACCAGTTCGAGAAGGCGAGGTAGCCCAGCAGGCCCAGCCCTCCTCCGACTCGGTGCACCATCTCCAGCAGCAGAGGGCAGGCCCCAGGGGCCCTGAGTGCGCGAAGGTCCTCACGAACGCCCTCGAGTGCGGCATCCAAAACGGCCGGGGCGGAGTCGAGCTGGGCAAAATTCTCTTGCCAATAGGTCTCATCAAGCGCCGACAGGTCTGGCGCCTGCGTGTTGGCGCTGGGAAAGAGTCTTGCAAAGAGCTCCTCGACCTGGGCACGTCGGAAGGGCTTGGCCAGATAGTCACTCATACCGGCGGCAAGAAAGGTCTCGCGGTCTCCGGGCATGGCATTGGCTGTGAGCGCGACAATCGGGACGTGCTCGCCCCACGAGCTGCGTTGCCGAATGAGTCTGGTGGCCTGAATGCCAGACAGCTCTGGCATTTGAATGTCCATGATGATGAGGTCAAAGCCCTCCTCGGAGGCGAGATCCACTGCACTCTGCCCATTGCTGGCGTGAACGACCTCGTGTCCCATCTGCTCGAGCAAAGCGCGGGCAACCACCGCATTGGTGGGGTGATCCTCGGCCAGAAGAATTCTTAGACGGACCGGTGCACCCTGGCGGCAAGCGGCTAAGGCCGGCTCGGGCTCATCTATCGGGGCGCCCTGTGGGGCAAAGCGCGCGGGCAGGTAGACCACAAAACAGCTCCCCACATTCGGCTCGCTTGAGACCGAGAGCCCGCCGCCCATGGCCTGGATGAGCCGGTGGCTAATGCTCAGGCCAAGCCCTGTGCCGCCAAATCGACGAGTAATGGAGTCATCAGCCTGCGCGTATGCGTCACTGAGCCTCTCGAGCTCTCGGGCAGACATGCCAATTCCCGAATCGCAGACTCGAATTTTGAGAAATTGGTGACCCTCATGCTCTGCGGGCATGCTCAGCGTTCGATGCCCCTGATAGGGTCGACAACCCAGGATGGGTCGCTCAGCCTCTGCCAGACACCCCGGGTGCGAGACGAGCGAGACACTCACGCGTACCTCACCCTGCCGCGTGAACTTCACCGCATTGCCAATCAGGTTGTGCAGCACCTGGCGAATGCGTGTGGGATCTCCCAGAACGGGCTGTTGCAAGAGGCTCACCTGCTGAGCAATCCGCACATTCTTGTGGTCACAACGAATCACGTGAAGGCCGCAGACCTCGTCGACGATGGCCTCCATGTCCAAGGGACACTCCTCGAGGGCCATCTTCCCCGCCTCTAGTTTGGAGAAGTCCAAAACGTCATTGAGCACACCCAGCAGTCCCTCGGTCGAGGCCAAGATGGTCCTCACCATGTCTCTTTGTTGATCTGCGAGGGGTGTAGCCAACAAGAGTTCAGCCATGCCAATCACACCGTTCATGGGGGTGCGGATCTCGTGGCTCATATTGGCGAGGAAGTGACCCTTCGCGGCAGCAAGTCGCTCGGTCTCGGTGGCCAGCTGAAGGGCCCGGTCCTTCTCTGCCCGGAGCGCCTCTTGGAGGAGTTCCTTGTTGCGACTCTCCTGCTCGAGCCTTTGCAGAGTCTTGCGAAGCATGAACTCATCAATCACGAGCTGGGCGATGTCCTGGAGCATACGAAGCTCCTGCGCGCTTAGGCTTCGCGGACGAGAATCTAGGGCGCAGAGAGCGCCAAGGCTCAGGCCGTCCTCCGCAATGAGAGGAGCACCCGCGTAAAAGCGCACACCGCCCGAGGGCTTGACCGACGGGTTGTCCCAGAACCTCGGGTCGCGCATGGCGTCCTCCACCACAAAGACCTCGTCGCAGCAGATGGCGTACGAGCAGAAGGCGTGGTCACGAGGCGCCTCCTCAATATCGATGCCCGAGGTGGCCAAAAACCACTGCCGCTCATGCGAGATGAGGGTAATGGCCGCCATGGGAACCCCCAGCAGTCTCGCGGTGAGATCGGCCAGCCGGGCATAGGTCTGGGAGCGCGGCATGTCAACAATGCCAAAGGAATCGAGCATGGCCTGTCGCTCGGACTCACGCGCAGGGCGTGGCGACAATGACGAGGTGGGAAACGGCTGAGGTGCGCGCATCGACGAACTCCACGAACAGAGATAGCGTGAAGACTCGCAATCAAATGCTTCGCTGAGAAGTCGAGATTTTTTACACCCAGAGAATTTCGGACAAGAGTCGTCTTAGACGAATCCGAACAACCTCGGGCGCCAAGCGCCTCTATTCCACCCGAAGTGCCTCCACAGGTCGAAGTCCCGCGGCCTTCTTCGCTGGATACCAGCCGAAAAACACGCCAATCGCAGCCGAGAAACCAAAGGCCAAAAGCGCAGAGGAGACAGAGAGCTCCACCAGCAGGCCTGTGGTGGCAGAAATGAGCCACGCACCGAACACGCCAAGAGCCAGTCCCACCGCGCCACCCAACAGGCAGATGACCAAGGCCTCAATCAGGAACTGCCGAAGAATGTCTGCGGACCGCGCTCCGATGGCCATCCGAATGCCAATCTCTCGGGTGCGCTCGGTCACGCTCACCAGCATGATGTTCATGATGCCAATGCCCCCAACCACCAGAGAGACGGCCGCAATGGCCCCCAGCAGAATCGACATCGCTCGTGCGGCAAGCGCTGCGGTCTGGGCAAGCGCAGTGAGATTGCGAATAGAAAAATCATTCTCTTGGCCCGCGCCCAGACGATGCCGGGCCCTGAGCACAGAGGTGATATCGGCCTCTGCCTCACTCATGACCGCAGCCGAAGCGGCCTGTACCAGGGCCATCGAGACGCTGTCAGGAAAGCTTGATCGAATGAGCTGCTGACGGGCAGTCGAGAGGGGAATGAAGACCGCGTCATCCTGATCGCGGCCATCGAGGCTCTGGCCTTTGGGCGTTAACACCCCCATCACCGTAAAGGGGAGGTTTCGAATACGCATGGTCTTCCCAATCGGGCTTTCATCAGGAAAGAGCTGCTTTGCAACGGTCTCGCCAATCAGGGCCACTCGGGCGTTGGAGCGCAGATCCGCAGCGGTGATGGGTTCACCCTCGCTCAGATCCCAGGCGCGAATCAGGAAGTAGTCGGGCGTGACGCCTGTGACGGTGGCCGCCCAGTTGGCGTTGCCATAGGCAAGCTGAAAGCTTCGAAAAACAATGGGTGCGGTCCTGCGAACACTTGGCAGAGACTCGAGCGCCGTGGCATCCGCGGCCGTCAGAGTCTGTGCACCACCCGCCCCGAGCCGGACCCCACTGGAAGTCTGGGCACCGGGAAAAATCACCAGAAGATTGCTGCCCATCGAGCTGATGCTCTGATTGACCTGGGCCTGCGTGCCTCGACCCACCGCCAACATGACCACCACGGCACAGACGCCAATGACAACGCCCAACATCGTGAGCGCTGTGCGCAACCGGTTTACAGAGAGCGACCGCAAGGCCTCCTGCAGGACCAGGACAGTCTTCATGCCAGCCCCTCCAGCACCGGGCCATCGAAGACGATGCGGCCGTCTTTGAGCCGAACGAGCCTCTTTCCGTATCGGGCAATGTCGGGCTCGTGGGTCACCAGAATAATCGTGATGCCCCGCTCTCGATTGAGCTTTTGAATGAGTGCCATTACATCGGCAGAGGTGGCGGTATCGAGGTTTCCGGTGGGCTCATCGGCCAGCAGAACTGCGGGGTTCATCACCAATGCGCGGGCAATCGCCACGCGCTGCTGCTGCCCCCCGGAGAGTTGGTTGGGAAGCCTCTGCTCAAGGCCATCGAGTGCGACCCCTGCAAGCCGCTGATGCGCCTCAGCCAGTGCCGCCTGACGGGGCAGACCCGAATAAAGAAGCGGGAGCGCAACGTTATCAATCACGCGCATGCGCTTAAGAAGATTAAAGCCCTGAAACACAAATCCCAGTCGGCGATTACGGATGCTGGAGAGCGCATCGGAAGACAGTGTCGACACGTCCTGCCCCTCGAGGGCGTAGCGGCCTGATGAGGGGATATCCAGGCAGCCCAGAATATTCATGAGCGTGGTCTTTCCCGAGCCCGACTGGCCCATGAGACAGACAAACTCGCCTCGCTCGATGCGCAGGCCAATGCCATGAAGAACCTGAACAGGGGGTGCGCCGGGCGTCTCGTACTGCTTCGTTACACCATTGAGTTCGATCAACGGTGGCAGAGCCATGGCCTAGAAGAGCCTCATGCGAAAGCCGCTGTTAGACGCGGGAGCGGTCGCAGGAGGCGCGCGAACAATTACCTCGTCCCCCACGGCAAGCCCCTCGAGGACCTCGGTAAACCGCCCATCACTAATGCCCACCTTAATCTCACGAGCCACGGGCTCTTGCTGCTTGCCCACTAAATAGACGCGGGTTGGCGCATTCGCGCCTCGGCCCCTGCCTCGGGCGCCGTCCTGGGCGCCTGCGGGAGCGGCCGGTGCGGGCTCGCTTCGCTCCGATTCGGGCGGCTTAAACCGCAGCGCAGCCGAGGGAACTCGAACCACGCCGTCCTTCTGATTGGTCACGATAGACACCTGCGCGGTCATGCCGGGCAGAAGCGTATTGTCCTCGTTGTCGACGTCAATGACCACGTTATAGGTGACCACGTTTTGCTGATTGAGCGGGTTGAGTCGGGTCATGCGCACCTTGCCCACGAAATCACGCTCACGGAAGGCATCGACCCGAAACTTAACCTCCTGCCCCGGCCGAATAGAGCCCACGTCGGCCTCCGAGACCGAGGTGTCGATCTGCATATTGCGTAAATCGCGCGCAATCTGAAAAAGGGTAGGGGTCTGAAAACTCGCAGCGACGGTCTGCCCCACATCAACGCCCCGCATGATGACGATGCCATCGATCGGTGAGCGAATCTTGCTGTACCCCAGATTGGTCTTGTCTCGCGCAAGCTGCGCCTCGACCTGCGCCACCTGGGCTCGAGCCGTCTCAAGGTCTCGACGCAGTCCATCGAGCGCGCCGTCCGAGACGAAGCCTCTTGCCCGAAGATTCTCGTTTCGCTTAAGTGCCAACTGCGCGTTCTCGAGCGTTGCCCGCGCCGAACTCAGATTAGCCTCGCTCTGACGAATCTGAGACTCAAGAAGCGATGGGTCTAACTCTGCCAAGAGCTGCCCAGCCTTCACGCGTTGACTAAAGTCCGTGTGAAGGCGAATAACCGTCCCCGAGATCTGGGTGCCAACATTCACCAGAATGACCGGATTGAGCGTGCCATTGGCTGACACCCGCTGAACGATGGAGCCTTGATCAACTTTTGCCGTCACCCACTGGGTCTCGTCTGCTGAGCGAAGCCCAAAGACAGCCAGAGCAAGTGCCACGGCCAGGGCGGCCGCAAGAAGCCAGAGGCGTCGATGCTGAATGCGCCCAAGCCAAGCGCGAGCAGATTGAAGCGCGGGCACGTCAGAGGGCCTGGGCGGCCCGCAGAACTTCGTGTGCGTGGCCGGGGACCTTCACGCCCCTCCAGACTTTTTGGAGCATGCCCTTGGCATCGAAGAGGAAGGTGCTGCGCTCAATACCCTGGACCATCTTGCCGTACATGCTTTTGGCCTTGATCACACCGAATGCTTGGCAGAGGGCCTCTTCAACATCGGCCACGAGCGTCAGGGAGAGGTGGTGCTTGGCCACAAAACGAGCGTGCGACGAGAGCGAGTCACGCGACACGCCAATCACCTGGCATCCGGCGGCGAGAAACTCGCCATGAAGCTGTGTGAAGTCGATGCCCTCCACAGTGCACCCTGGCGTGTCGTCTTTCGGGTAGAAATACACCACGAGGGCATGGCCTCGATATTCGGAGAGCGAGATCTCACCGAGGGTTGTCTGAACCCGCAGGTCCGGAAGGGCTTCGCCAATGTTCATGCCTTCAAGTTTAATATGGGAATGCGATGAACCGACTGGCTCTCTTACTCTGTCTAGGCCTTCTGATCCCTGGGGTGGCTCTTGCCGAGCGCTACTCCACAGAGGAGATGCGTCGGCCTCAGGAGCGCGTCACCCCCCAAGAGGCGTCCTCTCGCTGCTACGGACTCGAGACCGAGCTCGCTGTGGCTCTCCGAGCCCGCGACTTCCAGTCGCATCGGCGCATCGCACTCTGGGGTATCGCCTACTGCCAGCCACTGGTTCCCCGGGATTCCTATCTCGATTTTTACGGTGCGGCAGCCTCATCCTCTAACAGCCTAGGAAACCCCCAAGAGGCCCTGCGACTCAGCGAGCAATGCATTGCTCGCGCCTACAACTCACCTGACTGCCATGTCGAGCGCGCACTCGCCCTGAGGGCCCTGCGGCGAACGGCAGAATCTGAGAACGCTCGTCGTATCGCACTGGGGATGCTCAATGACGCCATCGCAGGAACGAGCCGACCACAAGAGCCCCAAGGCCTCGATGCCGCGCGTCAAAGAGAGCGACTCGAACGTTACCGTCAACAGCAAGAGCGCCTTGGCGGTTACTAGCAGCTCGATCATGAAGATCGGACGCCCCTCGCTCCTTCTACGACTTCTTTTTGCTCTCTTGCTTCCGACCTGCGCGGCAGCCTCAGACCTCACAGTGGCTGTGGCAGCCAACTTCGCACCGCCTATGAAAGTCATTGCCCAGGACTTCGAGCGCGAGACGGGCCACAAAATATCTCTGTCGTTTGGCGCAACCGGTCAGTTCTATGCGCAAATTAAGAACGGTGCGCCCTTTGCCGCGTTTCTCGCCGCAGATGACGAGACGCCCCTTAAGCTCGAAAAAGAGGGCTTCGGCGTTGCTGGGTCACGGTTCACTTATGCCACGGGCCGTCTCGTGCTTTGGAGCAAGGCGCCGCAGCTCGTCGATGCGAAGGCAGACGTTCTAAGGTCAGGGTCGTTCGACAGGCTGGCCATCGCCAACCCCAAAATCGCGCCCTACGGAGCGGCGGCCATGCAAGCCCTGGAGAGGATGGGGCTGGCCCAGGCCCTGGGGCCAAAGCTTGTACAGGGCGAGAACATCGCTCAGGCCTATCAGTTTGTCGCCTCCGGCAATGCAACGCTTGGGTTTGTCGCCCTCTCTCAGGTCTCTCTCGATGGAAAGATTCGGGCGGGGTCAGCCTGGATCGTGCCCGCATCCCTGCACGACCCGATCCGACAAGATGCCATCCTGCTTCAAGCGGGACGAGACCTCGCCAGCGCGCAGAGTCTGCTTCGCTATCTTCAGTCGGACAAGGCCAGAGCGGTCATTCGCGCCTTCGGTTACGAGCGCTGATTCAACCGTGTCGGGGCCCATCGATCAAGGCGCATGGCAGGCCATTGGACTCACGCTGCAGCTTGCAGCCCTCACCACCATCATCCTGCTTCTTCTTGCAACGCCAGTTGCCTGGTGGCTCTCCCAGACTCACTCAAGATGGCGGGGGGTCGTCTCGGCATTGGTGGCCATGCCCCTGGTGCTTCCACCCACCGTGCTGGGCTTTTACCTCCTTGTGCTGCTGGGTCCCCAAGGATGGATGGGGCAGCTCACGCAGGCCTTAGGCCTTGGAGTGCTCTCTTTCTCTTTTAGCGGCCTGGTGTTTGGGTCGGTGGTCTTCTCCCTGCCCTTTGCGGTTCAGCCCATTCAGTACGCATTTGAGGCTATCGGAAGAAGGCCGATGGAGGTCGCTGCCACGCTGCGCGCACGGCCCATCGATGCCTTCTTCTCGGTGGCGCTGCCTCTTGCAAAGCCCGGGCTTCTCACGGCCACCGTCCTCACCTTCTCGCACACCGTCGGCGAATTTGGCGTGGCCCTCATGGTCGGCGGAAACATCCCGGGACAGACACGCGTGGTGTCGACCCAAATTTATGGTCATGTAGAGGCCATGGAATACACACAGGCCCACTGGCTCGCTGCCGGGATGGTCATGTTTTCATTTTTGGTTCTGCTCTCACTCACCCGGCTCAAGACGCGAGTGGACCGAGTCATGCCATGACGCACGGCCAGACTTTGAGCGTCACGCTCTCGCTTGCGCGCCCCGACTTTTCACTGGAGGTCGAACTCGAGTTGCCCGCACGGGGAATTACGGTGTTGTTTGGCCCATCGGGTGCTGGCAAGACCACCATTCTTCGTTGCATCGCGGGGCTTGAGCGCGCACGAGGTCATGTTGTGATTGGCGATCGCTGTTGGCAAGACAGCGCAAAGGGCATCTTCGTCCCTACATGGAGGCGAGCATTGGGCTATGTCTTTCAAGAGGCAAGCCTCTTTGACCATATGAGCGTGGCCGCGAACTTGAGCTACGGCGTTGAGCGCGTCTGCGTGCCCCAGGCGCAGGATGCCCTCTCTCAGGCCGTGAGCCTGTTGGGCATCTCACACCTTCAGGGTCGATCGACAGCAAGCCTCTCCGGGGGGGAGCGCCAGCGGGTCGCCATTGCTCGCGCGCTGGCAACACAGCCAGAGATACTGCTGCTGGATGAGCCCCTGGCCTCTCTGGATTACGCGCGAAAACAGGAGGTGCTGCCCTGGCTTGAGCGCATGCACCAGGAGCTCTCCACGCCCATTGTGTATGTCACGCATTCCGTCGAGGAGGCAAAACGCCTTGCAGATCTGGTGGTCTTACTCGAGAACGGGCGGGTAACATCTCAAGGGGCCCTAGAGGTCCTGCCCAACGCCGGGTAGCCTCGGCGAGCCTGAATCAGCCCCCAAGGAGTGCCGATGGATCAAACCCTGTTCCCATGGATTGCCATGGCCCTTTTTGGGCTCGCGGTCTTGCACACCTTTAGCACGAAGTTTTTTGAGCACCTTGCCCACACGCACCCACGCCACGCAGGGTTCTGGCATCTGCTTGGCGAAGTTGAAGTGGTGTTCGGATTCTGGGCCATTGTGCTGGCCGCAACCATGTTCTTCATGCTGGGCAAGACCGCGATGCTGCAGTACCTGGAGTCTCGCGATTTCACCGAGCCGCTCTTTGTCTTTGCCATCATGGTGGTGGCGGGCACTCGCCCCATTTTGCAGGCCGTTGGCCTTGTGGTCCAGAGACTCTCACACTGGATCCCGATGCCCGCAGCAGGCGTACAGTACTTTTTGCTTCTTACCGTGGTGCCGCTTTCTGGCTCGCTCATCACCGAGCCAGCCGCCATGACTCTGGCTGCAATCATGCTGCGCGACTCATTGTTTTCCGCTGCCGTGAGCGAGCGACTCAAGTACGCAACGCTTGGCACGCTCTTTGTCAACATATCGATCGGGGGAACGCTCACCCCATTTGCTGCCCCCCCGGTGCTCATGGTGGCCGCCACATGGCAGTGGGACCTTGCCTACATGCTCAACACCTTCGGCTGGAGGGCGGCGCTCGCAGTCTTCGTGAATGCCGCGGCCATCACCTTTCTCATGCGCAGAGAGCTCATGAGCCTGCCCAAACCCAAGACGGCTCGCCTGTCAGTCCCTCCCGTCATCGTTCTTGTGCATTTCGTTTTCCTGGTGGCCGTCATTCTCTTCTCACATCACCCCGTTGTGTTCATGGGTCTCTTTCTCATGTTTCTTGGCGTCACGAGCGCCTATGAGCGCTTCCAAGACCGTCTCATCCTCAGAGAGGCCCTGCTCGTAGCCTTCTTCCTGGCGGGCCTTGTCGTGCTGGGCGGGCAACAGCGCTGGTGGCTTCAACCGACCCTTATGTCAATGAGCAGCGATGAAATCTTTTTCGGTGTCACTCTGCTCTCGGCCGTCACCGACAATGCCGCCCTCACCTACCTGGCGTCCCTCGTGGAGGGTCTCACCGATGAGTTTAAGTTTGCGCTGGTCGCTGGGGCTGTCACGGGCGGCGGGCTCACCATCATTGCCAACGCACCAAACCCCGCAGGAATCGCCATCCTTCGGGGCACGTTTAAAGAGGGGGCCGTGCACCCCCTCGGACTCCTGCTCGGCGCACTGCCACCCACCCTTGTTGCTGCAATCGCCTTTCGGTTTTTATAAGCTACGGCTTTAGGTAGGCGTACCCCTCGCGGCCTTGCAGTTGGGTCACCCTCACTACGCCCGACGGCGTGAATTCCGCATCAAGGCTGAACTGCTCGCGTTTCAGGTTGCGATTCTTCAGCGTAATCTCGCAGAC
>Ga0114963_10000801_pt1 | contig 21447 bp, 21 predicted proteins | sample C_131016_EF_Meta_FD_87019 | JGI IMG/M metagenome (GOLD analysis project Ga0114963, IMG submission 87019) | Freshwater microbial communities from Lake Croche, Canada to study carbon cycling - C_131016_EF_MetaG | ecosystem: Environmental > Aquatic > Freshwater > Lake | place: Lake Croche, Canada...
AAAAATAAAAATAAAAATAAAAATAAAAATAAAAATAAAAATAAAAATAAAAATAAAATATAATATATCTTTTTAAACTTTTTTAATAATACTTTCAACATTTTTTATTTTGATTTGTTTATTTTATAAATAATAAAATTGAAATACTTTTTTACATATTTATTTATTTTAATAAAAGCATTTAAAGAGTTATCTATATTTAAATATTAAATACCATATACAAGATGTCATCAACTCGTGGAACTCGTGGAACTCGTGGAACTGTTGGTCCAATTGAAATTGAAAAAAGTGCTTCTCCTCATCTTTCTCATGGAACACAAGTTTCACATACAAAGTGTGAATTAAGTATAAACAATAATGGTTATTATTTATCATGTACACTTTGTGGTGAAATAGGTAAATTTTATGGAGTTGATGAAACATGGGGGTTTAAAAAAAATATAAATAATCCAATGGCATTTGATAACTGTAATCTTTGTAAAAATTATACAAATATGTATGAATTATTTTATGAGGTGTATGAATCAACTGCATAATTATGTAATTTAGTATTTCATTTATTGGTTTATTTATTGTTTTATTTATTGTTTTATATTGTGTTTCTCTTTTGTAATAATAAAATAAAAATTTTTTTATTACAAATTGTATAATAAACGTATTATTAATACAGGGTCTGTCAAATCATTTAAAGTATTTGTTATATTTGTTGTATTTGCTGCATTTGTTGTATTTGTTGTATTTTGAGTAGGCATATTTTCATCAAAATCATCTATATGTGGTTCTGAATATGGATGTGATGATGATTGTTGTGAATAATTTCTTATATCATACCGACAAACAGGACATCTACAATTTGTGCTAAACCATTGATATAATGCATTTGTGTTAAATAAATGACTACAATAAATAATTTCAGTAATTACATCTGTATCATTAAAAGGTTCTTGTGTAATAGGACAAGATGTATTTGTTGGAGAAATTATAGTATTATAAGTAATCTCTCTAGTTGCATTTTCTATTTGTTCTAAACTAGGATAAATATTAATTGGTTGTAAAAAATTTTGTAATATATTAGAGAGATTTCTAGTTAGATTTCTAGGATTTGTTGTACGAGTGGATGAAAATTGTTCAGGTTGTGTATATGTGTAAGTAGGTAAATTATAAAAAGGTGTATTAGTAGTTGTTGAGGGTATTGAGGGTATTGAGGGTATTGAAGGTATTGTTGAAGGTGGACGTAATATTTCTACAATTAGATCCCGTATTCTAATATTAGAAGAACGTAATTGCGTTATTTCTCTCTGATTATCAGAATACATTGCATTTAAAATATTCAATAAACGTATTGTATTATTTGTATTTGTATTTGTATTTGTATTTGTATTTGTATTTGTATTTGTATTTGTATTTGTATAAGACATTTATAATTATATTATAATAAATATGTTTAAATATAAAACAAAAGTAATAATTAAATAAATAAATAAAATGTATTCAATAGATAAACCAAAAAAAAAAAATGATGAATTTCAGCAATTTGAAAACAAAGGTTTAACAGGTTTAGCAAATTTAGGAAATACTTGTTTTATAAATTCATGTATGCAAGTTTTCTCTCATACTTATGAATTGAATGTTTTTTTAAATAATGAAACATATAAAAATAAATTAAATGATTGTAATGAAACTGTACTTTTAATTGAATGGGATAAATTAAGACAATTGATGTGGTCAACAAATTGTATTATTTCTCCGGGAAAATATATAAAAACAATTCAGCAATTGGCAAAATGTAAAAATATGGATATATTCACAGGTTATGCACAAAATGATATATCAGAATTTATATTATTTTTAGTGGATTGTTTTCATACTTCTTTAGCTAGAGAGATAACAATGACTGTCTCTGGACATGTTGTAAATGAAACAGATGAGATTGCGTTGAAATGTTTTGAAATGGTAAAAAGTATATATTCAAAAGATTATTCTGAAATATGGAATTTATTTTATGCTATTCATATTTCAGAAATAATTAATTTAGAAACAAATGAGAGAATAAAAGCTCATCCAGAACCGTATTTTATGATAGATTTACCTATACCTCCAGATAATAAATCGCCATCTTTAATAGATTGTTTAGATTTTTATTGTGTAGGAGAAATATTAGATGGAGAAAATGCTTGGTATAATGAAGAAACGAAAGAACGAATAAGTATTAGAAAAAGAATACAATTTTGGTCATTTCCAAATATTTTAATAATAGATTTAAAAAGATTTAATAACAAATCTCAAAAAAATCAATTATTTATATCTTTTCCATTAGATAATTTAGATTTATCTAAATATGTTGTTGGATATAAAAAAAAATCTTATAAATATGAGTTGTATGGTGTATGTAATCATAGTGGAAGTACTTCAGGGGGTCATTATACTGCTTATGTAAAAAATGCAAATGGTAAATGGTATCATTTTAATGATACGACTGTATCTGAAGTAGGCTTGATTGAAAATATTATATCAGCAAAAGCATATGTTTTATTTTATAGAAAAAAAATATAATTTAAGATTCATATTTTATATTTGGGATTTATATTTGGGATTTATATTTGGCATTTTATATTTTATAATTATATTTTTATAAAATATATGGCAGAAAGTAATTTAAATAATAATAGTGGAGGCGGAGATTTAGGCAAAATATTATTAGCAATTTTTAGTGTAATTATTATTTTAGTACTTGCTTTTTTGGCAGTTCAATATTTTTATCATATTAATATTTTTGAATATATAGTATATCTTATAGATACAAGTGAAAAAGAGAGTGAATATATTAAATCTGAAAAATCTAAAAAATCAACTTCAGGGAGTGGTTCAGGCTCTTCTAATAAATTAGAAGAAATCAAATATAAAAAACAAGTATTTAATATTCCTGATAATGTTTATACTTATGATAATGCAAAAGCACTTTGTAAAGCATATAATGCCGAATTAGCAACATATCAACAAGTAGAAAGTGCATACAGTAATGGAGCCGAATGGTGTAATTATGGTTGGTCTGCAAATCAACTAGCTTTATATCCAACTCAACAAAAAACTTATGATAAATTGCAAAAAATAGATGGTCATAAACATGATTGTGGTCGTCCAGGAGTGAATGGAGGATATATATCAAATGCAAATATTAAATTTGGTGTAAATTGTTATGGTGATAAACCAGAAATTACGAATGAAGAGATTGATATAATGCAAAATGCGTCTCCTTATCCAAAAACTGAAAAAGATATTGAATTTCAAAAAGAAGTGGATAGTTTGAAAAAAAATATAAATAGTATATTAGTCTCTCCATTTAATTATAATGATTGGAGTACTCCAATATAATTAAGAATAATTGATAATAATTGATAATATTAATTTGGCATTTTGTTATAAACTATAATAGTTGGATTATTATAGTTTGAAAAAGAAATATTATCCGTCCTTTTAGTAATATCTAATAAATCATACATATAACTCCATCGTTGTTTCCATCTTTTTTCGGTTTTTTCTATTAGCTCAATAGCAGACATATTTATTAAATCTTCCATATCTTGATGTATATCTTTTTTTTCTTGTAATGACAAATTAGTAGTGTATTTAGATATATTTACAACTTCATCTTCTAATAATATCATTTGAAAGAACCCTTCTGTTCCTAAAATACATTTTATTTCATCATTATTCGTAAAATGTTCTACATGAATTTCAGGAAAATATCCAGTTTTATTATTGTGTCCAATTGCTTGTGTCATAAATAATTGTACATCTCTATTTTTATGAAATTTAAAATTACATAATTTCATTTTTTTTGCTTGATATGTAGTAGAAGAACGTATTTTAGGCAACGGTTTTGCAGAGTTAATAATACTACAAGTATCGCCTAATTCTTCTTTTAATCTCTCTAATTCATCTGTATTTTCAGTAGTATGAAATTTACTTTTATAAATGAGTTTTTTATTTTTAAAAATTAAAGCGCCACAATCTCCAATAGAAACTATTTGAATACAATTATTAAATGCTTTCATCATAATAATTGCCGCACCTGAATTAAAATAATTTTCTCTGTGTGATAAATCACATAAAATTTCATCTAGTTTAATACAAAAATCGGATTCTTGCATAACTTGAGCCCAATCAACTTCATCATCTAAATCATCTATAAATCTAGAATCACCATGACTTTTCAATAAAACACCCCATTTATAATTATTTTGAACCCCATAATACATTTTTTCTGTATCTGTTTCTATAATATCTCTTTCATCATTTCCTAATAAAGAACGTTGTCCTGTAATAGAATCCACTATTTTAATATTTGATGATTTTGGTAATAAGAGAGAAAGTTGTGACGGTATTTGATTTGAGGTTTGCATGAAATAAATAAAATAAATAAAGACGGTCTTTATTATAATAATAATAATGAATATTGTCTTTAAATTAAAAATAAATGTATAAAATGATAAATTTAAAAATTCAAAAATGTTATGTGATAATTTATAAAAGGTACTAAAAATTTAGATAATGTGCCTAATGTAGGTCCTGCAAAAACGGCCGCAGATTGTGTATTTACAATATAATTTTCGCTAATTTTTCTAGCAAAAAAATATAAAATACAAATAATATATAAATGTATTATTAATAATATAGTTTTATTTTTCAAATATTTCATTAAATATTCAGTAAGTTTATTTGATATTCTTACGGAAATAAAAATAGTAACTAAAATAAAGATAACATCTATAAAAACATTAACCCAATTATTCAAATTCATTATATTATATTATTAAATAATATAATTAAAATATTTAAAAAATAAAATATTTATATTATTTCATCATTTATTTCATGATTTTACAATTTTTAATTGTTTTGTAAAAAGAAATTTTTCATCTGTTCGTCGTCTTCTATGTAAATTACATGCTAAACACGCCAAATGAAAATTATCAATATTATGTCCTTTATCATTATCTATACGATCCACAGACCATTGTTGCATTTGTCTAGTTATAGAATATAATACATTCATTTCAATATTGCAATACCGACAAATTAAATTGCATTCTTTCATTTTGTGAATAACACTTTCAAAAGAGAGAAATTGCGATTCATCAAATCGTTTTTTAAGTATATCTTGTTGTTTATAATTGGAAATTTTATTGTTTATTTGTTGACATGTTATTTTTGATATTTCATCATCTGGCAATGAAATAAAATGATTATTTAAAATATTATCAATTGTTTGAAGTTGCTTTTCATATTGAAAATATTCTTCTGGAAATGTCCATTTTTGTGAAACAACTCTATGTTTTATTTCTTTTTGTGGACTTTGAAATACTGTTCTTGTTGTAGATACAGTTGTTTTTATTTTTTTAATATTCATTTCTTTAATATTCATTTCTTTAATATCCATTTCTTTAATATCCATTAATATTATTTAAAACGTGTATTTATATATTTTATAATATGTTATAATTTGCAATTTAAAGAAGCAATTTAAAGAAGCAATTTAAAGAAAATAATGTTATAATTTGCAATTTAAAGAAAATAATATATAATATAGTTAAAAGAAGTTAAACTTAAATATATATATTAATATAATGGATTTAGAAGAAAACTGTATAGTTAAAGTTATTGATGAAGAAATTGCAATTGTGCAAGAAAAACCAGAAGAATGTAAAGAGTTGAAAAATATTCAATACAAGACCATGTTATTAAATGGTATTGCATTAAAAGAAACAAAATCATCTAATGATTTATCAAATTTGGATACATTTTTAGATAATGAAATGAAAAATAATAATAATGAACCTTGGTGTAAATTAAACAAAACAATGAAAATGAAAAAATTAGTAGATTTTGTGGAAAAATATAAACAAATAAATGAATTGGATGAAGAAGAGACTGAATTATTGAGTCAATTTTTAAAAAATAGTTTGGAAAAAAAAAAATTATTGCGAGTAAAAGATGTTCTTTATGATAAAGATACTGGTATAATTAGTGAAATACCAGCTCTTTTATATTCAAAAATGAATAAACATTTTACTTTAAAAAATATTGATAAAAGAATTTCTACATTAAAATCTCTCTCTATCAAAAAAGGAAATGGTACTATCCGAAATAAAAATATAGAAATATAGAAATATATTAGAGAGAAATAAATATTATATTTTAATGACAGAAACAATAGAAACACCAGAAATAGATAAAGAACAATATATTGATGATAGGATCCAATATTTAAAAAGTTTTCCACAAGCGGTACAAAGAACTCGTGAATGGTATGAATACCGGCATAATTTGATTACTGCAAGTAATGCATATAAAGCATTTGATTCTCAATCTGCAATCAATCAATTAATTTATGAAAAATGTCAACCATTAAAATTGTTTGATAATAATGAAACTATAGAACATAAAAATGTAAATACTAATTCGCCGTTACATTGGGGACAAAAATACGAACCTCTCTCTGTTTTAATTTATGAAGAAAAATATGGAACAAAAGTAGATGATTTTGGTTGTATTAAACATTCTACTTATTCTTTTTTAGGAGCTTCACCAGATGGTATAGTTACTAATAAAGAATCAGAGAGATATGGTCGTATGTTGGAGATAAAAAATGTTGTATCAAGAGAAATTACAGGAATTCCAAAAAAAGAATATGCGGTTCAAATGCAATTACAAATGGAAGTATGTGATTTAGATTTTTGCGATTTTTTAGAAACAAAATTTGTTGAATATGAATGTAATACAGATTTTGTAGAAGATCAAAAATATTCTTTAAATGAAAATACAAAAGGTATTATTATATTTTTTTATAAATTGGATGGTTCTCCTTTTTATGTATATAAACCATTAAATTTAAAAACATCAGAAGACATTTCTCTCTGGCAAGAAGAAAATATAAATTTGTATGAATCGGAAGAATATAATTATACTTTTGTAAAATATATTTATTGGAAATTGGAAGTATTTAGTTGTGTATTAATAGAGAGAAATCGTGAATGGTTTGCAGAACATATACCTAAATTAGCAAAAGTATGGAAAACAATTGAAGAAGAACGTATTACTGGATATGAACATCGGGCTCCAAAACGGCGAAAGAGAGAACTTGTTGAAAAACGATTACCTGAAGGCAAATGTTTATTGAAAATTGTAAAAATTCAATAAAATTATTATAAATAAATTTGTAATATATTGTTATATATTATAAATTAAATGAAAATAAACACTACTTTGATATTTTCATATGGTTTTCTTTTATCTATCATTTTCATAGCTATTTTTGTACCATCATTTACAAATGACAAAAATACAACAGAAGGTATGACTCATGCAGATGCATTTTGCGAAGAATATCGGGAAAAAGGCCATCTTTTAGAAGAAAATTGTTCTAAATTAACACAAGATATGTGTACAACAACCTCTTGTTGTGTATGGACAAGTAATAATAAATGTGTTGCTGGAAATCAAAAAGGCGCATTATTCAATTCTGATGAAAAAGGAAAAACACAAATATTAGATTATTATTATTATAAAGATACATGTTATGGCGCTAAATGTTAAAGAAACGGTCTTTAAGTAGTTTAATAATATATATTATTGGGCTGCATTGGCTGTAGAATAAATATAAAATATTTAAATATAAATAAAATTGATTTAAATAATTATTATTATATTAATAGTATACTAAGAAAATATGATTATTCCAATTAAATGTTTTACTTGTGGCGAAGTTTTAGCAGATAAATATAGATTTTATTTGCAACAAGTTCGTTCAAAAAAATTATCTAAAAAAAGTAATGCATGTTCTGTAGATGTTGATAAAATTTTATATTTGACAAAAGAATATATGGATAAAACACCCGAAGGAGAAGTATTAGATGATTTGAAATTTAAAATTTGTTGTCGGCGCCACTTTTTAACTCATGTAGACATTGAATAACATACACATCAAATAATAATTTATATAAAAACAAACACAAACAAACACAAACAAACACAAAAAAACCAAAAACCAAAAATCAAAAAATAAATATTACGTTTAAATAATATCTTATTGTATATTATAATGAAGAGAAAAACTAGGAATAATAAAAAAAATACAAATAATACAAAAAAAAATAAAAAATCACATAAACAAAAATTATACAATATGAAAGGATGTAGTAAAACACTTTACAAAAACATCGGCGGAGGAAACCCTGCATATCCAAATACAACAAGTGAACCATATACTCAAAAATTTATAAATCCAACTATTATGAAAGGTGGTAATAAAGCATTTGTATCAACCCCATGGGCTGCAAATACAACATCATGGCCAGGAGTTTCAGGAGTATCTAGCGGTAATTATTATTCAAACAATACATATGATACAGATGTTTCTAGAATGCTACAAGATACACAACACACACAATATGGAGGCAAAAGAAACAGAAAAACCAAAAAAAATAAAAAATTTGGAAAAAATAAAAAAAATAAATATAAAAAACGAGGTGGAGGATTTAGTAATTTTTTTAGTCAAGATCTTATTAATGTAGGAAGAAATGCTGTACATAATGTACACAGTACTGTAAATGGATTTGAAGGTAAAACTATGCCTACTAATCCTATGCCATGGCAAGGACAATTTCCACATTCTACTATGAATTTAAAAGCCTTGCTAACTTAAAAAAAAGTATTTTAATATATTTATTAAAAATAATTTAAATACATTTTATTATTTTTAATATATTTATAAATTTAAAATTAATTTCTATACATAAATTATAATTATGGCAAGCTTTTCTAAAAATTTTTCTAGTTTGTGCATGCCTGCAATGATTTTTTTTGTCCTGTCTATGATTGCATTAGTTGCAATGATATTTCAAAATTTAGGTAATACAAATACTTATACTGTTGGAAATTATTCTGCATATGTACCAAATTGTACTATAATATTTTTTATTAAATTTATTTATATATTATTCTGGACTTATGTGTTGAATTTAATATGTAAAGATGGACATGTTGGATTATCATGGCTTCTTTTATTATTACCATGGTTATTAATGTTTGTTATTATTGGTTTATTGTTAATTAATAAATAAATATTATAGATTGTAAAATATTATATAGTAAAATATTATAGTAAAATATTATATAGTAAAATATTATAATAAAAATAAGTATTATTATAATATAAATATATGAGTGAATCAAAAGAATCAATCCCCACATTTGATGCAGACCTTGATATAGAGATAGATACAGATGAAATAAATACAAAAACAAATATAACATGGAAATTAATAGATAAATATTTTAAAGAAAATCCAAACAATTTAGTTGCTCATCATATAGAATCATATAATGATTTTTTTAATAATGGAATAAGAAAAATATTTCATGAAAATAATCCTATTCGTTTTATAGAGAGAGAAAAAGAAGGGAAAAAAAAATCAAAATCAGCAAAATCATCAAAATCAGCAAAATCAGCAAGCAAAAAAAGCGCTGCAAGTAAAGACTCTGATGATAGTGATGGCAGCAATAGCGAAGATGAGGATGAAGATATAGATGATATAGATGATATAGGGGATGTAGAAAAAACACAAACTAGATTAATAAATGATGAAGATGATCAAAGAAATGAATGTCGGTTATATTTAGGAGGTAAAGATGGTTCTAAAATTTATTATGGAAAACCTATTATTTATGATGATAATCATACACATTATATGTTTCCAAATGATGCGCGACTTCGGAATATGAATTATGGTATAACCATACATTATGATGTAGAAGTAGAATTTGTATATTATGAAGGAGGTCAACAAATAAAAACAAGTAGTGTATTAGAACAAATTTATTTAGGTAAATTTCCAATTATGGTACAATCTGAATTGTGTATTTTAAATAAATTATCCAAAGAAGTCAGATTCAATATGGGAGAATGTCGTAATGATTATGGTGGATATTTTATTATTGATGGAAAAGAAAAAGTTATTATATCTCAAGAAAAATTTGCAGATAATACTCTTTATATTAGAGCACATCATAAAGATGATTTGTATAGTCATTCAGCAGAAATTCGCTCAGTATCAGAAGATACTTCAAAACCAATCCGCACTACTGCAGTTCGTATTATTGCACCATCCCCAACCTGGAGTAATAATCAAATTGTAATTTCAGTACCAAATGTAAAAAAACCTGTACCATTATTCATATTAATGAGAGCATTAGGAGTTATTTCAGATAAAGAAATTATTGAAACTTGTCTTTTAACAAATTTAGATGATTCTGAATTGAATAATAATAATTCTTATATAGATTTGTTTATTCCATCTATTCATGATGCAACTCGCGTATTTAATCAACAAAATGCATTACAATTTATAGCAGAATTAACAAAAAGAGGAACTATTATTAGTGTATTAGAAATTCTCTCTGATTTTTTTTTACCACATGTAGGAGAATTAAATTTATTGAATAAAGCATATTTTATTGGATATATGGTAAATCGTTTATTAAAAGTATATACAAAAGAAGAAAAACCTACAGATCGTGATAATTTTCGTTATAAAAGAGTGGAACTATCCGGTTCTCTCATTTATGATTTGTTTAGAGAATATTATCTTATTCAAAAGAGAGATATTGGACGCAAAATAGATGAAGAGTATTATTATAAACGAAGCAAATATACTAAAATAGAAGAATTAGAAGATATAAGAAAAACAAAATCTAAAAGTGCAGAAGCAGAATCTGAACTATCTTATACTAATTTTACAGATCTTATTTTAACAAATTATAAAACATTTTTTAAAGAGAGAATCGTAGAAAAAGGTTTTAAAAAAGCATTTAAAGGAAATTGGGGTTCTGAAGCACATACAAAAAGAATTGGGGTAGTTCAAGATTTGAATCGGCTAAGTTGGTATACATTTATCTCTCATTTACGTAAAATTAATTTGCCATTAGATTCTAGTGCAAAAGTTACAGGACCACGTTTATTAAATAGTTCTCAATGGGGATTTATTGACCCTATTGATACGCCTGATGGCGCAAATATTGGGTTACATAAACACATGTCTATAATGACACATATTACAAGTGGCAGCCCAGGTAGTATTATTATTCAATGGCTCCGTGAAAATTCAAAATTGATTAATATAAATTTAATTTTAGAATGTTCTATAGCAAGATTAGGATCTACTACAAAAGTATTTGTAAATGGCAATTGGATAGGAGTAGTAGAAAATCCTATTGAATTAGTAGATATCCTTAAATTATATAGAAGAAATGGAATAATCCCTATTTACACTAGTATTGCATTTAATTACAAATATAATGATATTTATATTTACACAGATGGCGGCAGATTAACTAGACCTATTTATTATATTGAAAATGAAAGACTTAGTTATGATAGAAAACCAGTAATTGAATTATTCAATTCTGGCAAAATCACATGGGAACAAATTGTTTGCGGAATATTACCAAAATCAGATACACAATTTAATTTTAAAAATAATTATTTATATGATGTAACTAAATTATATACAAATCTTCATACTCCAGAAGAATTAGCGGAAGAAATGAGGGATGATATTGCATTAAAAGATGTACAATCTTCTTCAAAAGATTCCGGAAAAGCGCCTACAGATGTTGCCGAAGAAATTATGACACAAAAAATACATAAAATAATGCAAACAAAATTGCAAGGACATAAATCCGTTATAGATTATATAGATACAACAGAAGAAGAATCCGCTTTAATCGCTACTACCATAACAGATTTAACCAAAAGTCGCTGGTATACTCATTTGGAAATTGACCCTTCTTTATTACTTGGTGTAATGGGAAATTTAATTATTTTTCCTGAAAATAATCCAGTTACACGTAATGCTTTTTCTTGTGGTCAAAGTAAACAAGCAGTATCTGTTTATCATACAAATTATCAAATGAGAATAGATAAAATGGGAGTTGTTTTAAATTATGGACAAATACCCCTTATTAAATCTAGATTTATGGAATATGTAAATAATGAAGAAAATGTTTATGGAGTCAATGCAATCGTTGCAATTATGTCATATACTGGATACAATGTAGAAGATGCCATTATAATTAATAAAGGGTCTATTGACCGTGGTATGTTTCGCACAACTTATCTCTCTATGTATGAAGCAAGAGAAGAAAGTGCTAAAATAACTGGTGGGAGTAGTTCTAAATTTGCAAATATAGAACAAAATAATGTTATTCGCAAAAAACAAGGTTATGATTACAGTTTGTTAGATGATTATGGATTAATTGGAGAGAATGTTGAATTAAATGATAAAATGATTTTAATTGGAAAAATAAATTCTAATTTAGAAAATGCAAGTGTATGGATAGATGATTCGGTTAAACCTAAAAAAGGACAACTTGGCTATGTAGATAAATCATTTATTACTCTTGGGGAAGAAGGGTTCAATATAGCTAAAGTTAGAGTGAGAGAAGAACGCATACCTGCAATCGGTGACAAAATGGCTTCGCGTGCGGGACAAAAAGGAACCATCGGTCTTATCGTTCCAGAAATGGATATGCCATTTACAGATGGTGGTATAAGACCAGATTTAATTATAAATCCACATGCACTTCCTTCTCGTATGACGATTGGACAAATTATAGAAAGTCTTTTTGGCAAAGTATGCGCTAGTTATGGCGCATTTGGCGATTCTACCGCTTTTCAAACTAAAGGTTCTAATTATAATACGTATGGTCCGTTATTAGTTGAGGCTGGTTTTCATTCATCTGGAAATGAACTTTTATATAATGGAATGACAGGTGAACAATTAACTTCAGATATTTATATCGGTCCCACTTATTACATGCGATTAAAACATATGGTTAAAGATAAAATCAATTATCGCGCACGAGGACCGAATACTGCACTTACACGACAACCTGTACAAGGTCGTGCAAATGATGGAGGGTTGCGCATTGGTGAAATGGAACGTGATGGTGTTCTTGCACATGGTATGTCTTATTTTTTGAATGAATCTTTTATGGTTAGAGGAGAGAAAAGTGAATATAATATTGCCATATGTAATAAAACAGGAGCAATTGCTATTTATAATGAATTTCGTAATATATTTATGAGTCCGCAAGCAGATGGACCTATCAATTTTAATATAGACCCAGATGGTAATCAATGTATCAAAAATTTAACTCGGTTTGGACGGTCTTTTAGTATTTTAAAAGTACCTTATGCATTTAAATTATTATTACAAGAATTACAAGCCATGAATATACAAATGCGGATTATTACGGACCAAAATGTAGATCAATTACTTAGTATGAGTTATTCAAATAATATTCAAAAATTACTTAAAAGTGATAAAACACTTGTAGAAACAATTAGTGATTATAATACTCAAATTAGAGAAGCTTTGATTGATACTACAAAATATAAATCTGTTTTGGAAAAATATAGTAAACAAAAAGAAGATTTTGATGTTGAATACGATATTGAAAAATATTATAAAGAATATGTTGATTCTGATAAATCATTTGATTCTTACAACCCATTAAAACTTGATGTTCCATCTGGTTCTCCTCAATTTGACCCAAATAACTTTACGCTTGAAAGTTATGACACAAATATCCTTACGCCTGAAAGTTATAATTCAAATGCTCCTAAGTCTCCACCGTATGCTCCTAAGTCTCCACCGTATGCTCTTGGGTCTCCGGCATATGCTCCTGGGCCTCCTCAAAGTCCTGACGGCCCGCCGCCGCCTGTTGAATTTAAAAATACAGGACCGCAATTTAGTAATATACCTCCTGGGCCTCCTCAAATTCCTGCCGGCCCGCCGCCTTATGAATTTAAATATACAGGACTGCCATTTAGTAATATACCTCCTGGGCCTCCTCAAAGTCTTGCCGATCTGCCTCCCTTTTATGCACCAATTATTTTTGAGCCAAAATCTATTTTAAAAGTAGATAGTTCATTAAAAAATAAAAAAAATGAAGATGAAGAAGATGAAGATAAAAGTGGCGGTACAACTAAAACAATTTCATTTGCTTAGTTCTAGTTTTAGTTCTTTTACACATTTTTACATTTCAAATGCCGATTTTATATTTAGAATTAGCCTAAAAATTTATATTATCTTAATATTATATAATGTCTAAAACAATTGCTTAATAAAATAAAATAAAATTGATATAAAAACATAATTTTATTGTAATGTATTATAAATTAAAATGAGCGCTTCAAATCCTTCTATTCAAATTTCAAAAATTTTTCAATCTAGAAAGATTGTTTTAGAATTAATGGAAACCCAAGATTTTAAAACAAATGATTATAAATTATTTAATATTAATGAAGTTAACTCCATGAATCAAAATAAACAATTAGATATGCTTTTAGAAATGGACCCTGAAAAAATTACTTTAGACAACCCTAATAAAAAAATATATATTCATTATTATTTATCTTCAAGACCATCACCTAAAAATATTCAAGATATTATTGATGATTTATTTGTTCTTACTGAAACACTAAATAAAAAAACAGATACACTTTTCATAATTATTAAAGATGATGCAAATGAAACATTAGTAAATGAATTGAAACATATTTGGGAAAGCGATGGAATCTTTATTGTTGTTGAAAATATACAACGATTACAATTTAACATATTAAACCATGTATTAGTACCAACACATGAAATTATGACAGATTCAGAAGTTGATGAAATACTCAAAAAATATAATATTACAGATAAAAGTTTATTGCCAGAAATTTCTAGATTTGACCCAGTTGCAAAAGCAATTTGTTTAAGACCTGGACAAGTTTGCCATATTATTCGTGAAAGTAAAACTGCGATTGATGCAGACTATTATAGAATATGTATTTAATTCTTCAATTCTTCAATTTTTATAAAAATAATTTTATAAAAATAATATAAAAATATTTTTTTATTTAATATAAAAAATAAAGAGAGAAAATGGAAATACAATTTCAAGAACCATTTAGTTCACATTTTACTATTTATTCCAAAAGCGGATGTCCTAATTGTATAAAAGTAAAAAATGCAATTAAAAGTACAAATTTAATATATAATATCGTAGATTGTGATGAGTATGTTATTGAAAATAAAATAAAATTTATTTCCTTTATTAGAGAGAAAATGAATATTCATACTACACAAAATACATTACCTGCGAATGTTGTATTTCCTTTTATATTTTATGATGGTAAATACATAGGAGGGTATGAAGAAACTCTACAGTTTATAAATAAATTATTAGTATCATTTGAATTAAATTTTTAATAAATTAAATTAAATTATAATATAAAATACATTATATTATATTATATTATATTGTATTATGAGTATAAATATTAATGCATTACCTCAAGAAGTATTAGATAAATTACCCCCCAAATTATTAGAAGCATATAATGATTTTAATTCTGGGATTACTTATGATGAAAAAGTAAAAGTTATAACAGGTAAATTAAATTCTATGATTACTGAAATTGCATTGCTTGACCCTGATAAAGACAATGAATCTATACAACAACTTATTCGCAATATTATAACTTTAGGTAATAATTTATTTCAATTACAAAATGATATTAGAAAAAATAATGATGGAATATCTGATAAAAAAGAAATTATAGATGATTTAATTGCAATAGAAAAAAATTTAAATAGTGTTTTAAAACAAAAAATGCAATTGTTGAAAGAAGAATCTAATGTTAGCGCCGAATTAGTTAATGATTATACAATAATGTATGATGTACAATACATGCAAAATTGTGCTTTAGTGTTAAGTATTATTGTTATATTATTTGTAAATAATTATGTTTATCCTGCTACAAATACTTAAATATATTATTTATAAATATATAAATATAAATATAATATGTTTTATAAATCGTATAAAAATATTGATTTTAAATTACAAGAATATATAAAAAAATCAATACAAAAATCTATTATATATAAAATAAAATTAAATAAATACATTGATAGGATTGAAAGTATTGATAGGATTGAAAATATTGCAAAATTGAATAATAAATTTATTTTATTTGATATAATTCATAGTATTTATAAATTTGTTTTCTTATGATAAATATATTGAATGGGCGATTCAAATACTAAATCTACAATATTACATTTAGAAACTATGAAAAAAGAATATGAAAGGTTAATGACACAATATAAAGTAGTACTTTCAGATATAAATAATAGTTCTGACGTGTCTAGTTCTAATGTAATAATAAATGATTCTATTTATTCATCAGATAGTATAATTTCAACAAATTTATCTAGTAATTTATCATCTTGTGAAGCTGCTTGCAGTAGTAATTCTACATGTACAGGAGCTACATTTTTATCTAATAACACTTGCACATTATATTCTAGTAATGGTACTTTACAAGATTCTGAAAATAATTATGCAATTGTATCTAAATCAGAATTACCTATTTTATTAAATAGCATTAACAGTCAATTAAATAGTCTTACTTTAAAAATGTCAAACGAATTAATGAAAGGTAGTTTTGATTATGATACAAATACAGAAAAAAGTATAAATGATTTTCGCAAATTAAGAATAGAATTTGGAGATTTAATACAATTAAATGCTGAAATAAATGAAAACGTTGAAATGATGCAAAAAAATATTCAATCACAATTACAAACAACTACTATAACTAATGCAAATTATTATTATTTTATATTATTAGTTTGTATTTTTATTTTTATTTTGTATATATTTATGAAAGTTACAACTGTAAATAATGATACTAATACTGCAAATTTAAATAACAACAATTTAATAATTTATTTAATTATTTGTATTGTTGTTATGTTATTTTTAGGAATATTTTTTTATCTAGATTTCTTTAAATTGATTTTTAATTATATAATAAATAGCCCTTTTTTTACAAAAATACAACAAGTATTTCAATCATTTGTTAATTTTATTCTCTTTTTTGCTCCTTCTACTTCTTATTAATTTATTCATTAATAAATTTATTAATTAATAAATTGTATTAATAAATTGTATTAAAATAAATTATATCATGTAATATTATTATTATATGTCATTGTCATACAGTATTACTTTAAAAAAAGATTATGATGAATTATATGAACAAAATGAAATTGTGAAAGATTCTATAACTATGAATGAAACTTTGAATAATTCTTATAACAATAGTCATAATTTGGTAGAATACAGTTATTATAAATTTATAATTTTGACTATTTGCACAATTATTCTTATAATCATAGTTATAAAAATTGCTGTTAATAGTAATAGTAATAGTAGCAATAGTAGTTACACTAGTAACACTAGAAATAACAATAGTTTTTATTCTTTTTAGAAATTTGTAGAAAACCCACAAAACAAAATAGAAAAAGAGAGAAATAGAAAAAAGAGAGAAATAGAAAAAAGAGAGAAAAAGAAAAAAGAGAGAAAAAGAAAAAAGAGAGAAAAAGAAAAAAGAGAGAAAAAGAAAAATAAAAAAAGATTATTATAAAAAATAATAATCTTTTATCATTTTATATTATGACAAGTATTAATGATAGTCCTGCTTTATTACAAGGAACTAAATTTAATAAATATCAACATAAAATTGCTAATAATATTAATCGTTTAGAGAGAAAAACAAACTTTAATAACTTTAATAGTAATTTTGATAGTTTTGCAAATTTTAATAATTATTTTATTCCTATTAAAGAAGGATATGAACCGTTGCCAGGTATAAAGGTTGAACCTAATGGTTTAACTAGTGAAAGTATTAATTTACTTAATAATATTAATAATTCTGACAATTCAAACTTACAATCACAATATAATACTGCATTAACACAACTGAATTCTGTATCTAAAGATTTAACTACTAAATCAAATGATTATATTAGCAGAACAGACCCAAATAATCCGTATTTAAATACAATTATTCGGTTTCCAACTTCCGGCGCTGAATTTTATGTTACTAATTTAGGAGTTGCAAAGTATATATCTTCGGGAGAAATTGCAGCTCAAATAGATGCACCTATGACAGAAGTAACTATACCTTGGAGTGATACTTATTATAATGAAGGAGCAACTATTCCATTAACGCCACCCCTTATTGTTGGAACACCCGTACAATTGAATCAATCTTTAGGTAATGAAGGTAACAATATATTTATAGATAGTATTATTTCAACGCCAAATACTAGTTATTTAGGATGTTATGCTGATAATACATCTAGTCCATTGATGACATTTGCATATGGGGAAGGACCTCCTGCACCAACTGCTATTGTTAATGGCAACTTTGAACAACCACAAATTTCTGATAATAGTTATCAATATATTACAAGTACTACTTCTGTAAATGGGTGGAATTTTTCAGCCGTATTAGTAAATAGTTCTACTGCATGGGGATTTCCAATGCCTTACCCAAATGGACCTCAATGTGCATGTCTTCAAGGTGGAGGGCAATATATTCAACAAACTATAAGTTTAACTTCTGGAGTATCATATTCATTTACTTTTAATGCATGTAATAGACCATATTATAGTTCTGGGTCAATGTATGTGTATATATTAGCTACAGATGGTACTAATTTGGCTACATTATATAATGAAACACCACCATTAACATGGACATCTTATACTACTTCTTCATATACTCCATCTAGTACTGGAAATTATATTCTCTCATTATATGGAGGGGGACAAATTGCAGTCCAAGGAATTAATTTTGCTACCGGCGCTACTGAAACAACTAGTCAAAGTTATATGAATTATCAACAATGTCAACAATATGCTGTTGGAACAGAAAGCAGTTCGGGAACTAGTTATCAATATTTTGCTTTACAAGACGTTGATTCGGCAACTGGTATGGGATATTGTGCGGTAAGTAATGATTTACCTACTATTGAAAGTTTAGGAACCGCTTATGTACCTAAAGATATGGTTATTTTATGGGGAACTAATACTCAAGGACAACCTGGAAATACGATGGCATTGAACAGCACTGGATCAATGACTGTTGTAAATTCTAATGGAACAAATGTATATTCTACGCCAGTAACAAATGTTCCGCCTGGATATATTGGATGTTATGCAGATAGTGAAAATGCAAATGGACGAGCATTTCCTAATGTAGCTGAAAATAATAGTGGTTCACCTGTGTATGATATAACGAGCTGTCAAGCAATTGCTGAATCTGCTGGTGCAACATTATTTGGATTACAATGGTTACAAACTAATCAAGAAGCACAATGTTTTTATGGTTCTAATCTTACTCAAGCTGAAACATTTGGTCTTTCAACAAATTGTACACAATTATCTAATGGTTCATGGGTTGGTGGCGGGTGGACTAATGCAATTTATAATACAAATTCACCAAGTAGTACTTATATATTAATAGTAGATAATAGCGGTTGCAATATTTATTTAGGCAGCAATCCACAAGATTTGCAACAACTTATTTGGACAGCTCCTTTAAATGGAGAAATTGGCGCGGCAAACCCAGCATATGCTGCAACTGAAGGAATTTATGGACAAAATTGGATAGTTAGTAATAATAATAATACATTAGCGGCAGGAGATTTTATAGGTTCACCAAGCGGTTCTCTCGCATTAATTATGCACCCAAATGGTAATTTAGCTTTAGTTACATTTGAGATGGTTCAAAATTGTAAAGCAATGTCAGGGAGTGGCGGGTTTTTTGGTGGCGGATATGGAGCAAATGCAATATATGATATTGGTACTGTAGGATATCCTTCCCAAGTTGGAACTTTAGGATATATTGATGAAAATTCAGTTTATCATGCATACCCAAGTAATAATAAAACAATGACAAATACTTATTCAAATATGAAAAATGTTGGCGGTGTAGGAGTTCCCATTTCCGGTGCACTTTATAATAATACAAATGAACAAGCATGTCAAAATTATTGTAATAGTAATAGTAGTTGTGTTGGATTTGAATTATCTGATAATAATACATGTCAATTATTGAGTTCAATAGAAAATACTGCAGTAACTGAATCATTTACTAACATATTTAATAACCCATCACAAAAATCAAACAAATCAAACAAATCAAACAAACAAAATAATTTGAAAGAAGGATTGCATACACTAATACGAGAACAAGAACCAGATGAATTACCTATAGGAGTTCCAAATAAATTAATACAAGGTACTTCTATAATATATGACACATTATATAAAGGAGGTACAGTAGGAAATGCGTATGGAATATTACCTGTAATATCTGAACAAATTGGACAAATAAATGGGTTAGGAAGAGAATTACAAAGTATTTATAAAACTGTAAATAATGATACCCTTAGTATTAAACAAAAAGATGAAATGATTCAAAAACAATTAAAAAAAAATGTTGATGGGATTGAAGATTATTTACACGAATTTAAAGAAACAACTACAAATATTAAAAATACATTAAATAATAATACAAATAATCTTTTAACTACAAGTGATATTGTTGTTTTGCAAAAAAATTATATTTATATATTATGGAGCATTCTAGCAATTATTACTATTTTAATTGCAATAAATATAACAAAAAAATAATAATATAATAAATTATATATGTCTAATCTTGATGATATATTAGAACAACTGGAAGATATACAAACTAAAGAAAAGGATTTTATACATACATTAGAAACTGATACAACTTTAACTGCAAAAGATAAACAAAGTATAATAAAAACTATCAATTCATTAATAAATATAAGAGGCGATTTATATGAAACATTAGGAGGAATTAATAAGTTTTTTTCAAAAAGTTTAGATAGTTCTTTAGGTACATTAAAAGGACAAGTAGAAGCAATTAGTATTGTTGAACACGAACTTAATAATGCTAAAAAAAAATTAAATATTTTAGAAGAAGATAATTCAAATAAAATACGTTTAATTGAAATAAATGAATATTATGGAGAGAAATATTCTGAACATGCAACCTTTATGAAAATTGTTATATTTACATTAATACCTATTATTATTTTAACAATAATTAAAAAACAAAATTATATCCCAATACCGGATGGTGTATATTATATTTTAATAATAATAATTTCTATTATTGGCGCAATTTTTGGATGGAACACTTTTTTTTCTATTATAAGTAGGGATAATATGAATTATGATACATATGAATGGGCATTTAATCAAAATGGTGCGCCAGCGGCTAATTCTGGGTCTGGATATGACCCTTATGCAATAACAACTGAATGTGTAGGAAGTCAATGTTGCCCTAATAATTATAATACAGTTACTCAAAAATGTATTGAAAATGGTACTTCTACTTCTACTACAACTACGCCTACTACAACTACTACAACTACGCCTACTACAACTTCTACAACTTCTACAACTACTTCATCTGGTTCTACAACTACTTTATCTGGTTCT
>Ga0114963_10000805_pt1 | contig 21417 bp, 28 predicted proteins | sample C_131016_EF_Meta_FD_87019 | JGI IMG/M metagenome (GOLD analysis project Ga0114963, IMG submission 87019) | Freshwater microbial communities from Lake Croche, Canada to study carbon cycling - C_131016_EF_MetaG | ecosystem: Environmental > Aquatic > Freshwater > Lake | place: Lake Croche, Canada...
GGTAGTACAGGATTTACAACTACGACTACACCTAGTACCGTTACATATACATTTACTATGCCGTCTTCTGTTACTAACGGTGTTCAAATAACAATTGGGGCTAGTCCATTATTAGCCGGACAAACAATCGATATAACAAACGTCCAACTCGAAGTCGGTCCAACTGCTACACCTTTTGAATATCGTCCAATTGGAACAGAATTAGCTCTTTGTCAGAGGTATTATTTTAGTCAATTTATTGCAGGTATAGCTTCTAGAACATCAGGTGAATTAAACGGTACTGTTACTATGCCGTTTAATTTTCCGGTACCAATGAGAACAACACCTACCGTTGTAAACGCTGTACTTAACTCAGGTTGGATAGATGGGGATATAGGCGCCTATGTTTTTCCAGCAAGTACGTGGGTAAACGGAGTAAGAAACGACAGCAATGTATATGCACTTTCTAGAACATCTAATACTCAAGCTTATGCACAAATGGGTGCTCCGAGTGGTATTGGAACATCACATGGTTGGCCATACAGAGTTGCAGCTATTCTTCGTGCAGACGCCGAACTCTAAACCTTAAATAATAACAGATTATGTCTATCGCACTTCAAGCAGATTCAAACTTCTCCCAAGGCTATATCCTCGTTAATGGTACAGCAGCTGCTACTATCAAGCAGGACGGTTCTGTTAGTGCTCCTTCGTTAAGTGGTACTCATTATGGTCCACTTGCCTGGCTTGTAAAGTCTAGTAACTACACAGCCTCTGTTGGTGACAGAGTTGCAGCTGATACTACAGGGAGTACTTGGACATTAACTCTTCCCTCTAATCCCTCTATCGGTAATACAGTTGTTGTAGCTGACAATGCTTATTACTGGAATACAAGGAGCTTAACTATATCAGCTACAAATACTATTGAAGGTTTAACCCAAACTATTAACTGTAACGTAAATGGTGCTATGTTTACAATGTTCTATAATGGTAGCACTTGGAGAGTATTAGTTTAATTAAATATAACATATATGGATTTATCATCATTAATAGGTGGAGGAGTTAAGCCTTATTTAGAATTTGGTTGGGTCTGTCCTTTGAGTGCAGCGGGCCAGCCAATATTAGCTAATACGGTTACAACATTATCTTGTAACACTAAGGTAACAGATACAGGCGGGTACGGTGCTATTAATAATAGTAATCAAATAACACTTTCAGCAGGTACATACTACTATAAAGTAAACTGTAGGTTTGGATCTACTACTGGGGAAGTCGCTGCTGGTAGCTTAAGCCTATATAATGTTTCAACAAATCAATATGTAACTACTAAACCTCTTATTACTTTACCTAACGGTGCATATAGCGATTTTGACGGCCAAATTACTACAACGGCTCTTTCTACATTTGATATTCGTACTGGTAGTAGAGGTTATACATATAGTAATACAGGTTGGGACTATAGTTACGGTCCAGGAACTGTCGGTATTGCTAACTCAGATCAACGTACAACAATTAAGCTCTGGAAACTAGCTTAAGCAGTAACCCATCTTGCAGAAGTTCCGCGCCCTTCTTTGCTAATTGTACCCATAAGCGTTAGATCCCGGAGAGTAGACTGAGCCTTAATCGAGCACTCAAGCAGTCGAGTAATCGTAGGAAGGTCTGCTGATCCCTGCTCCTTGATAACGTTAAGAACCATCTCGCGGTACTGCGCAATCTTACCCTTCTTCTTCGGAGCTTCGTTAGGGTTAACCTCCATCTCTACAGCTTCGAAGTCAAAACCATACTCATGCATCATAAAGGCTTTAAAGCCGCTAACACCGAAACGATTCTTCGTAACCTCGATCTCTCGGATAATAGGATTGTCCTTAGACTTCTGCATAACAATATTACAATCAACAGAGTGCGGAAGGAGAGTAGATCCCTTATAAGTACCAGTCTTCGTAAAGTGAAGAATGATACCGACAACACACTCAAGCTCCTTAGACTTCTCCGTAATATAGTTACTGAGATATTCCTCAAGCTGACGACCGCGAAGCTTTGCCCGGCAAGTCAAAGCAGGAAGAGAGTCGAGAATGATACAATCAAATTTATTCGTCTTAACTGCATCAAAGATATCCTCGATAACGGACATATTAGCAACGTTAACGTTACGAACACTCAAACGCTTACAAGTAAAAGCAAGCTGCTGAATGGACTCTTCTGCAGAGACGTACGCAGTCTTCTTACCGTTCTTCTCAAGGAGCTCAAGCATCTGAATGAGCATCGTCGTCTTACCTGTACCAGGACCGGCCGCGAGAGTAAAGGACATACCGGGAAGGAAACCATTTCCGCCGAACATTGCGTCTAAGTCTTCCTTACCAGTCTTAAATCTCCTGCTATAAATTTCAGGGATCTCGACGTCTGATGCTTTGATGAAACCGCTTTGTGTTGTTATTACCTTCATGATTTATATATGATACAGTGTTGGAGGGGGAAACGCAATACTAAAAGATGGAGCGCCCGGTAGGACTGTGTTAATAATATGTTATTTTTTTGCAAATAACTTCAATTATTTTATCAATTTCACTTTTTATAAATTTATTATGAGATGTTAAATCTTTTATAACTAAAAGCTCTATACCTTTATCTTTACACAGATTTAACTTTATTTTATCTTTTATTTGATATTGCTCTAAAAGACTACCCTTAATACTATTATAGTGAAAAACCCCATTCCATTCTATAGCTAGATTAAGTGATGGTATATAAACATCAAGCTCTAAACCGTTAAGCGTTTTACGATCGTTATAAAGTACAAATAGTTCCGGGTACTTATCTGTTATAGTTTCTTCAAGCATTTTCTCTGCTTTACTTCGGGACCCTTTTATATTTTGATTGTTTATTTTATTTCTACAAGTACCGCTACAAAACTTACTTTTTCTTGTTTTTGCTTTAAAGGTGTTACTGCAACCAGCACAACATATATTACCAAGTTTAGGTATTCTTATAGGTGTTAAATTTTGTTCATCAATAGCATCTAATGTTGATTTATAATTAAACGCACATTTGTTTGAACAAAATTTTCTTTTTGATATGTTACCTGGAGCTGCGTAGCTTACTTTATTGCAATTAATGCAGATAAATGTATTAATATATCTTGCACGTTTACTTCTCTTTTGATTGTTGTCAATCGCAGAACATCTTGTACTGCAATATTTTCTTTTATTTCTTGGCTTATAAATAACTTCTTTATTACAAATTACACAATTGGTTGTTAATGTCTCTATTGCTCTATGTTTACCGGCACAAATAGATGAACAAAACTTATACCTTTTTGCATGTAAAGCACGCTGTAATAACAAGCGATTACACCTGAACGTACAACAACAAACAGGACACTCTACATCAACTACACATTTTTTACTAGTGTCTCTGTACTGTTCTTTATTATATAAAATCATTTTATATACTTATGGCATATTACAAAATAATCGAACTAATACCACGCATTGATTTTTTATAATACAAAATTTATAAGGAACTAGCAAGCTTAAACTGCTTCTGAAAGGATATTCTTTGTAGTTAAGTTTTTGTAAAGTGGGTTCAAAGGACGAATAAAATCTAGTAGTTCACTTCGAATAGGATCAGTTAGTTCGTTTGTTAACCAGCCGTGAGGTAGCTGAATTCTGACTGCCTTTACAGCATCATTTTTGAAGTATACATTAATATCAAAGTTAATATGCCTACGCTTTTCACTTTTAATGCTACTTAAATCGTCATAGTTATCGTGCCAGGAAATATCAATTCCTCTATTAACAGTTACAATATGTTTAACAACCTTAAGGTTGAAGTCTTTATTTTTCATACTATCAGTATAAAGGAATGATAAAGGAACTGCAATAAGAGAATCTCTATAAAAAAGAAAATCTCCAGACTCTTTTTATAGAGCTGGAGATAAACTTAGAGAAAAAAAACGGTGTTATTCCCCGCCCTTTGCGAAGTGATATTTAGCTACTTTACTTACACTAGAGAGGTTATCGGCAACAACGGCAATCTTCTGAAGCATCCAAGTATCAAGGTGTTCACCATTTTGAAGAAGCTCGTGAAGCATTTTAGCGTCTGTAAAGATAGAAAAAAGGTTAGCAGCTGCCATTGATGTCTCTTCTCTTTCTTCTTCTTGATAATGTTCACCATTTTTTCTGCATTCACAATCTGCACTACATCCACAATCACTAACAGGTTCATCTGCTGTTATGGACATAACAACCGGTTGTTCAGGGCCTACTTCAGGGGAGAGGTGGTTGTCTGGTTGATGTACAGCTGCTAGATCTGCTGGTACGTTTACACCTTTTTGAAGAGCGGAAATATAAGCTTCTTCAAGTAATTTTTGATCATTGGACTTCATGTTATTATTTATACCTTTTTATTTAACTTTGAAGCCTTGCTTTGAGTTCACTAACTTCTTTAGTAAGCTCTTTAACAGCATTTACTAAAACAGGTATAATATGACTTTCATTAAGCTTTAAGCTATCGATATTACTATTATCTGTAATTACTGGGTTATCTTTTTCTAAGTCTAAAATATCTTGAGCTAAGAACCCGTAACGTATTTTTGCATCTTTAACTGGCTCATTTGTTTCTCTGCTTTTCTTAAACGTATATGTTACTGGTTTAAGGTTATTAATAAATTCAAGTCCTGGAACTTCATTGTTCAGTATAATCTTATCTCTAGCATCTGATGTAACCGTCCATGCTACTTTCACATAAGCATTTGCTGTAGCATTGTTACCTATAACAACAGTATTGTTTTGTCCGGTACTAGAAAGATTTATAAATGTAGACTCCGTACCTGATTGATAACCAATAGTAATATTATTAGCACCTAGATTGTTAATTCCAGATCTGTAGCCTATAGCTGTATTATTGCTACCGGTTAAATTATAATACATAGCTTGGGTACCTACTGTTGTATTTGTACTACCAGTAGTATTTGTACCACCGGCTTGCCAGCCTATAGTAATGTTACTATTACCAGTTGTATTACCACTACCTGCATAACTACCTAAAGAAGTATTACCGGTTCCGGTAGTTACTTGTAGAGCATTAGTACCTACAGCTGTATTATCGTTTGTATTAGTAGAAGCATTAAGCGCCTGAAAACCAAAAGCAGTATTATTGTTACCGGTTGTATTAGTTACTAAAGCCTGAGTTCCTACAGCAGTATTTCGATCCCCGGTAGTATTATTACCTAGCGCTTGATACCCTATACCAACTGTATCATTAGTGAGATTATTATATAGAGCTTGATTTCCAATAGCTATATTTCTATATCCTGTTACATTATTACCTAGCGCTTGATATCCAACTCCTATATTATCATTAGATGTTGTTGTCTTAACAAGAGTTTGATAACCAATAGCAGTATTATAACCGCCCGTTACAACAGCACTTAGTGCTTGATTACCAAAAGCAGTATTATAACTCCCTGTTGTATTACTATATAATGTATTTGTACCTACAGCAATATTATTTACTCCAAATGTATTATTATATAAAGCTTGATAACCTACACCTACTGTATTATCAACAAAATTATTATAAAGTGGTTTGTAACCAAGAGCGGTATTATTACTACCGGTTAAATTACTATAACAAGTTTGATACCCAACACTAACATTATTATTACCTGAGGTATTGTTAATTAAAGTCTGATAACCGAGAGTTAAATTTTGACTTCCAGTTTGATTGGATGAAAGTGCCCAGCTACCAACGGCCATATTTCGATGACCGTTATTATTATAAAGTACTTGATACCCTATACCAACTGTATCACTATGAGGATGCTTATAAAGTGCTTGACTACCAATAGCTATATTTCTTACACCGGTAGTACTTGTATAGAGAGATTGATAACCAAAAATTGAATTATCGTAACCGGTTGTGTTACTAAAACCGGCTGATTTTCCTACAGCAGTATTATTAGCAGATGTATTATATGCTAATGACTGAAGACCTATAGCTGTATTACCATTTCCAATTACATTGTAATAACCTGCTTGATAACCTATAAAAACGTTTTCTATACCAGTAGTGTTATTAGCACCTGCGTCATTACTTATAAATGTATTTTGAGAACCGGTCGTGTTTGTATTACCAGCATTATTACCTATAGCTGTATTATTGTTACCGGTTGAAACTGTATAAAGTGCATTATTACCAAAAACATTATTATTAGTACCAGTGGTTACATTTTTGTAAATATTGTAACCAACACCAAAATTATTACCGGTTCTTGCTGTTAAATAACTTGTAACTGTATCTAAAGAACTAAAATTATTATTAATTTTTGCTAACGAATCGCCAATATACTCAGCTCCGTTAATTGTTTGTGTTATAAAAGGCATATTATTTTAATATATTTATAGATAAAATTGCTAATTAGTTACACGAGCTGTTGTAGAAACACTTCGTACAAACGTTGTTGATAAGGCTGTTAGCGTTGTTGTTGTCGAACTTGATATTAAACCTCTAGAAGGGTATACTTGCGGTACAACATTATTACTATCTATCATTCTACCGTAAAAAAATAAATCGTTTAGAGTACCTTCCCCAAACCCTGGTGTAGGTATAAAATCAACACTTATAGCTGCATTATATAAATTTTTATCTAATGTATACATCCAATCGAGACTTGGTATATAGGCATCTATAGTAGTAGTACAACCAAACGGGTACTGTAACACCTTTTGTGTAGTACCGTCATACGATGAAACAGGTAAATAAGTTGTTGGGCCTTCCATTATATTACCTTTTACACCGTTGTCTATTAACCACCGCTTTGCAGCTAAAGGTGTAGCATTAGGATATTCAGCTAAATACGTCGCAAGTATACCGGCTGCTATTGGGCACGAAGCAGATGTACCTCCAAAAAAACCGTAATACTCATTACTCACAGGAGCAACAATTAAAGGGTCTGTTAAACTTACAGATCTTTGTGATGTATAAGCAGACCAAGCGCCTCCTCCTGGTACATAAACATCAACTTTAGGGCCAAAATTACTATAATATGTTTTAGTAAAAAAAGGACCTCTTCTACTTGTATATCTTGTTGTATTATCTATAGTAATATTACCTAAAGTTGTATCGTCTGCTTCTTTTATTATCTTGTTGGTAGCAAAAATCTGACATGCTTCACCAACTGAAGTTGCAGATAGTTCGTTACCTAAAGGCATTATATCTCCAACAGTAATTGCAGGATATGTATTTATATCTTGATTATAACCTATACACGGACTTGATATATAATCAAAAGTATACATTCCTAAATATTTTAACTTACCTGCGCGCACGCCATAAGCACTACCGCCTTGTGTATATTCAGTATTTATGGTATATGCACCTTCATTGTCTTTTGTTCTCGGTATAGCTACCCAACCACTAAGCGTATAATTACTTGTATTAATCGACGCAAAAACGTGACTATCTAATCTAAAATTAGGATCAAGCGTATTATATGAACCATTATTACCAGCAGAAAATAATATATGCATACCTTCAGCTACTATTGATCTAACATAACCGTCTGCAACATCATTTCTATTAGGCAATCTTCCTCTATAAGCGCCGAAATCCTTGTCTAATATAAACCCTGACATAAGGAGAGATGTTGGTGATAATACGTTAGATAAACTTCCAACTTCACTTTGTAGTACATTTGTTAAACTTTTCTGTGAACCGATATTGCCACCTGGTTGTGCTAAAATAGCACTGTCAGTGTAATTCCAACTATTTGTACAGATAGTCGGTCTTGTAGAGCTTAAGCCGTATAAATTAGATTTTTTTGCTTTTTGAAACGCCAATGCAAGTTTAAGACATGATATCGCCGACATAGGCGGTACATAATAATTTAAAAAATATATTTTTGCGTTTTTTGCAGCACCACACCTATTACCAGCTGCTAAACTTGCACAGCTTGTACCGTGGCCACCTGAGTCAGAATCATAAAAGTTTGCTGGCATTGTATTTAAAATTTGATTATTAGAATCATCTCTTAATTGAGTCCAATCAAATTTTACAACTCTACTATTACCGTCTGGTCCCAAAAAATCATTATGTGTGGTATCAATACCACTATCAATAACCAATATATCAACATTACTACAATCAATAAAAGGTATATTAACATTAGATACAGGTAGTGTATGAGTAAAACTTGGCTCATATGTTTGACAGTAATATAAATGGTGTGGTATAGCTTTTGTGATACCAGAAACACCCGGTACTGCAGTACCGGCAACAGTACCCGATAAAAATGCTGTAGAGCTAACCATCGGTCTACCAACCTGAATCACTCTATTGTAGCAGTGCTGTACTACTGGTTCTCTATATTCATATACAGTATGAACACCTGGTAGTTGTTCAACTTGTGCCATTTCATCCTTTGTAAGATCAAATACCATCATATCAGGTACCATTTCATGAGGATCTGTACATACTTTTTCTCCTTCTAAACAGCCTGTACCTTTTAATGGATCAGTTAGTAAATCATATACAGCTTCCGCAGATTCGAAATTCTTACATGTAATTACTACTTCCATTATATATTTAATTATGGTAACCAGGTCCTTGGTAATGAACCAGATAATGATGTATCAGACCAAGATACTAAATTTGATGTAGAGTTAAGTCCGTTCCAGTACCAGTTAATACCATACGGATTTAAATTTTGAACGTTGGTACTAGTAAGAATGCCCGAGTTATTAGTATATGTATAATTAATAAGGTTATATATTTGAACATTATTAACGTATATCGCCTTTACCTGGGTAGTACCATAGTAAAAAGTTATAGCACTCGAATTTAACATATTATATTATAATATAAAATGTATCAGGTCTCTTGACTGTCAGAGCATTATATGTTGTTTGTGACAAAGATATGATATTACTAATAGTACTAATGCCGGTTGTAGGAGTTTCAAGCGTTGAAGTACTTTTTATCCACGATGCGCTATTAGCACATACGGTTGTATAAGTTGACTGCCAGTTACCTGATAAAGCTTTTAAATCGGTACCTTGATAGTTCCAAGTTGTAGCCGAATTATTCTGAACTGTTGTATAAGTTGACTGCCACTGACTAGAATTACCACCTGCTGCGTATATAATACCTTGAGCAGATATAGAAGAAATAGATGTAACAGACCCTGTTAGTCGACCACCACTCAAGGGTAAATAATTTATTAAATTGTTACTTCCTACATTAATCCAGGTATCTAAAGCACTATTTAAATAATATAAAGTTGTATCTTGTGTATCAAATACAACTTGCCCGGCGTATCTCAACGGGTTACTTAAATAAGCTACTCTATCTGAAGTTAGAGTAAACACGTTATCAGCATCAAGTGGACCTGAATATTGTCTTTTAAACTGTAGTGGAAATAGTAAAGATGTCATATTATTATATTGTTACATTGTAAGTTGCTGTAGTACTAAACGGTGAAGCTGGTTGATAGGTATAAACTTTATAATTTACACCTGGGTAGCTATTAAGACCTAAAACACTAACTGTTGTTTGTGTAAAAACATCTTTAACTTCAGCATTTAAACCTTCAACGTATTTAACACTATTAACGTCTCGAAGAGTAGACGGATACGCAAATATTACATAAGCTGCTCCACTTGGAATGTTTATTGTAAATGTAGTTCCATTTGACGGATTTAATGTTGAGCTACCAAGCGCTCTAACCTGTGCACTATTGGTAACTGCACTCGCACTAGTACCATAAAAATATTTTCTAGCTCCCGTTACGTTAACACTTGGTGTCAAAGAGCCAGATGCCAGGGGTGTAGAGTAATTATTACCTTTACTATCTACTGGTTGAGGTCCGGTACCGTATGTTACCGATGAAGTAAATGAATTAGTACCATCATTGATGATGGCAGCCGAAGATGTTAATGCATTATTGGTACCATTATTAGTGCCATTTATAATATATAAAGTTGCAGCTCCTGAACGATAATCTTGTGTTGTTCCGGATTGCCAAATACCGTTTACCGTTTTACCAACAATAGAGCCTCGATTTAAAGTAACTGTTAGTGTTATACCTGTTGTACCTGATTCTACTACTGACCCTATACTGCTTCCTAGAGATGCAGTGGGTACAGAAAATGTTGGATAGTACACTTGACTCAATAGTGTTTGTACAAATTGTTGAAAAGTAGTACCAGCTGCAATTACTTGGCCTGCTGTTATAGCTCCGACAGCAGTATCTGAAGCTATATCACTAGGTAATGTAGTAGAAATACCAGATAACTTAGATCCATCTCCATAGTGTGTACCACTCAGTGAGGGAGCACTAACCGATGATGTAAAAGTAGCATTTGCTAAATTTGTACTAACCCAAGTATAGGCTGTTTGCCAGTTTCCAGAAACATTAGATACGTCAGTTTTATAGCTATTGAACGCTGCATTATTTACAAATGTAGCAGTTGTATTAGATACGTCAGTTTTATAGCTATTGAACGCTGCATTATTTACAAATGTAGCAGTTGTATTAGATACGTCAGTTTTATAGCTATTGAACGCTGCATTTTTTACAAATGTACCAGAAGCTATTTGATACTCTGTAGCAACATTATAAGCTGTTTGCCATTGATTTGAAGTACCACTAGTAGCAGATATAGTACCATTAACTGTAATTGCAGGTAAATTATAACCACTATTATTAATTTTTAATATAGTATTACCATTAGATTCTGAAAATATTGCTATACCGTTAGGATGTTGTAGCTGGGATACATATAATGCAGGTCCAGTGCCAGTATTAACTACACTCAAAGAACTTGTTTGATTAGTAAATGTATTAGTGGTTGTTATACCCGATAAAGCACTAATAGAACCAAAAACAGTTAAATTACCAAAAAATGCTGCGTTATTATAAACGCTACCGCCTGCTGTTGGAAGATAAATACCTTTATTAATATAAAGATTTGTAGATGTAAGAGAAGCTACACTGTAAATACTAGTATTAAGTGTATCAATATTTGCAATATCAATATTTGCAATATCTATATTTGTTGTTTTAAAATTTGAAGTACCGTCAGCACTAAGCGATAAACCGGTAGGAGATTTTGCAATTATAACAACAGGTTTACCTGTATCAGGAGAAATATTATTAACACGTAATAATTCTGTATTATTTCCAACAAATGAAGCAACTGGAGCTACTGACGGAGACTGAGAAACATACAAACCAATCTGATTACCCACATTAACAATACTCAAAGAGGAAGTTGTTGTTGTTAATGTTTGAACAAAATTAATACCTGAAAGAGCGGTAATACTACCGGTAACTGTCAGATTACCAAATACACTTGTATCATTTATGATTTTATTTGTATAGCTATTAATAGCAGACAAACTATTAATAGTAGCATTATTTGCAATTAAATTAACCGCACTTAAATTATTAATACCTGTCGGTTGTTTGATCATTAATGGATCAAGGTAAGTTAAAGACATATAATATATTTATAGTATAAATAATAAATAATACATAATATGCCAATTAAACAAATAGATCAAAGAATGATATCAAGTACGCCTCCGGCTACTCTACTCAATGCCCTTAGCCTAACGGCAACTAGTGCTACATTTAATGAGTTATCTTCAAGATTTGTAAATCTTGTTCATACTACCCCTAACGACGGCATTAATCCTGTATTGTTTATTGGTGAACGCGGTGATGGTACAGGTGGAACTGTTGTTGGATCTTTAACAGGTTTTAATACAATGTACGATGAAATTAATAATAATTTAATTGTTTTAACTAATTTTGGCGCTGTTCCACCTCTTACCGCCGTTACTATTAATTCAAACGGATTTGTAGGAGTTGGATCTTTATCACCCAATCATAGATTAACAGTTACCGGTAGTATTAGTGCAACAAATATAGTTCATGTTAACAGATTACAAATAAAAGATAGTTCTCTATATACAAATACTACAATGGGATCTGCTGTACTTAGTACCGGGGGTACAGTAACCGTTAATACAACTAATGTAACTTCTAACTCAAGAATATTTGTTACTACTCTTGTACCGGCACCTAATTTTAGTTCTATTGGATCGTTGTTTATAGGTAATATAACATCCTCAACATCATTTGCAGTTTCTTCGACAAACGTAAACGATCGATCTACATTTTCATGGTTAATTGTTGATCCCTCTCTGTAAACACTATTAAATAATATAACATGGGCCTGGAATACATAACAAATCCTCAAGTTTTTCTTTCACCAATTACAGCAGTTAATGGTGTTTTTGGTATTAATAATCCTTTTCCTCTTTTAACAACTTATCAGTCATGGGTTTCAACAGGTACAGTTAGTACTTCAGCATTTCCTATACCTGGTACCTGGACAATGCTCGATCAATCTGGTTCATTTATTGTTACTGTTGGTAATGTTATACAGTCTCCTACTGACTATACTATTGATAGTACAAATAGAAGATTAACTTTCTCTTCTATAGTTACAGCTGGTATTGAGGTCGGTGTAACTCAACTTGCTACAGCGGCTCCTTCTTCGGCTAACTTTAATTACGTACAATCTGTATCTGCTAACTTTACAAATTTATCAGCTACTAATGGCTTTATTAACAATTTAGTTGTAACTAGTCTTACAGCTCTTTCAGCTACTATTAATGTAATTGATATTAATGTTTATGAATTATCTGGTTTTAGAGTAACAGGTAATCTTATTGTTGATGGTACAACTACAACTAATATTTTAAGTGCTGTTAATGTTACTACTCAAAATATTGCAACTCAAGGTCTTTCATCTCGTTTTATTAATTTAGAACACACTGTTCCTAATGATGGTGTTAATCCGGTATTGTTTATCGGTGAAAGAGGGGACGGTACAGGTGGTACTGTAGTAGGATCTCTGTCCGGTTTTAATACAATATATGATGAAGTTAATAATAAACTTGTTGTAACAACACAGCTTGGTTCAGTTGTACCTCTTACAGCTGTAACAATTGATTCGACCGGCAATGTTGGTATTGGTACTTTAACTCCTAATAGACCTTTAACAGTCTTTGGTAGTATTAGTGCTACAGAAGGTATAGGTGTTACATCTCTTTCATCTCGTTTTATTAATTTAGAACACACTGTTCCCAATGACGGTATTAACCCGGTATTGTTTATCGGTGAAAGAGGTGATGGTTCTAGTGGAACAATTACTGGTTCTTTATCCGGTTTTAATACTACATACGACGAACCGAACAATAGACTTATTGTTTCAACACAGTTTGGTTCTGTTACACCTCTTACAGCTGTTACTATTGATTCGATAGGTAACGTTGGTATTGGTACAAATAATCCTACCTCTTCGTTAACTATAGCGGGCGGTTACGCCACTGCTCCTCCTATTACAATTACTGTATCTCCTTATACAGTCCCGCTATCAGCTAGTACTCTAATTATTAACTTTAGTGCTAGTATTGTACTTACATTACCATCAGCTGCATCTTACCCTGGTAGATGGTTAACTGTTAAAACATTATCTGCGTTTAACGTTAATAGTGCTAGTACAAATATTGCACCTCTTACTAGTGCTAATGTTAATAATATTATCTTACCTCAGTCAACAGTAGCGGCTTCTGGTAAGTATGCTCGTCTTCAATCAGACGGTAGTAACTGGGTAGTAATGATTGCTAACTAAAAAAGTTGAAAAACATTAATAAGAGTATATACTCTTTTATATGTCTAAAGCTGTTGTTATATATTCCGGAGGTGCAGATTCTACAGTTATTCTTCATCATTGTTTAAAATATCATAATGAAGTATATGCTTTAACTTTTGATTACAAACAACGTCATAGAATTGAAATTGATAGAGCAGTTGAATATACAAAAGATAAAAAAATTACACACACTGTAATTGATTTAGGGTTTTATAGTGAGTTAGCTAATTCTTCTGCACTAACAAACACAGAAATAGACGTACCGAAGATGAAAGATGTAATCGGGGATCCGCAGAACGCTGCTTATTGCCCTAACCGTAATATGGTTATGTTATCAATTGCAGCAGCTTATGCTGAATCTGTTCAAGCAAATGATGTGTATTACGGAGCTGCAGCTGTAGATAATTTAAGCGGGTATTTTGACTGTACCGATATTTTTCTTGAGACATTAAATAGTGCATTAGCTCTTAATAGAAGAAATACAATTAAGATACACGCCCCTTTAATTACAATGTCAAAGAAAGAAATTATCCATTACGGTATTGAATTAGGTGTTGACTTTAATAAGACATTAACCTGCTATAATGGTGGTGATATTGCTTGCGGAGAATGTCCGAGCTGTAGTGCGCGTATTAAAGGCTTTTTAGATAGTGGATATAAAGATCCTTTAATCTATAATAGAGATATTAATTGGAAAGAATGCAAAGAAATCAAACAGTAAGAGGGGGATACTAACTTGTGCGGCATTAGTGGATCGGTAACACTCAAAAAGGCCTATTCTCTTTATGAAGCTAATTTAAAGAGAGGTTATTTCTCTTCTGGTTTCCTAGCGTATGATGATCAAGATAATATTTTTGTTCATAAACAGAAAGACCCTTTTGATTACGAAACCTTGAGAAAACAAATGATAAGAAATATTGGGGACCCTACCTTTTGTTTATTTCATTCTAGAGCTCCTACCAATTCCAGAGTACCATATAGTGAAGATACAACCCATCCATTTAACTTCGGTACCTATTATGCTGCTCATAATGGTATTATAACTAACTTTAAATCCTTTCCTGAGTCAGCTGAGTTTGATGTAGATAGTTCTATTATACCTTTTCATTTAACACAAACCGGAGGCGATTACGTAGGTGTGTATGAACGCTATGAAGGACTTTTAACAAGCTGGGTATTTGACTTTGACGAGCCTGGTCTGTTTGTTATTAAGGCTGGGTCTTCCCTACATATGGATAAAGATAGTTTCTCTTCTGTACCGTTCGAAGGATCAAAATCTATTGATAAAGATGGAGTGATTTATCATTATATTAGTAATAAGTTTATTGAGATGGATACGTTTAACTACGATAACCCTTACGAACTTTAAAATGAAACAAGTACTATTAGTAACAGCTACAGAAGCAAAGACAGAAGAAGAATTTCGAAAGAGACCTATTTATAAATCTCTTAAGAAGTATTACGATTTTTATACTCGAGAAGAGTTCGACTTTGATGTTGTAAAAGATAACAAGGACGGACTATCAACTGTATACAACCGATATATAACTGACGATAATAGTGATAAGATTGTTTTATTCGTTCATGATGATCTTATTCTTGATACTCTCTTCCTTGTTGAACACCTTAATAAGTCTCATTATACAGTAACCGGTCTTGCCGGGTCTACAGTAATTAGTTTACAGGAGGATAAGTGTGCTTGGCATTTGATGTCAAAGCGTGAACAGCTTCGCGGGGAGGTTAAACATATTAAAGACGGTAAGATATGGACAACTGTCTTTGGTGATACCACTGGTGCTGTAACTGTATTGGATGGTTTATTCTTTGCTGTTAATGTAGAACAAATTTTAACTACACCAGCTCGATTTAATGAAGAGTTTAATTTTCATCATTATGATCTTGCTTTTTGTATGGAATGTCAGAAACATAATGTCAGTATGGGTGTATTGCCAATCAATGTTATTCATTTTGGATTAGGAGATTCAATGCTTACAAATAATTGGGAAGAATCTAATAAGAAATTTAAAGAGATCTATTGCAACAAAGCAAAAGGAGTATAATATTTACATATGATTATTACACGAGAGCAGCTCAAACAAGTTACAGAAGAAGATTATTATTCCGGGCAGATTTTACATAATAGATTCGCTTATAAATTCTTTAAGAAGAATGTACGAGCTGTAGGCAATATTGTAGCGTTTGTAGCTCCAATGGAGGTAACAACAAACCTTATTGATCTAGAAGATGCAATCAATCACGATTATATCTACTCCGATAATGCTATTAACCTCTTAATTGAGATTCCTAATATTGATCTGTTTGCCGGTGTCTGCTTCCAGCGTTTGTATAACGCTCAGCTTGGCTCTCTTCTCTGTACGAAGTATCTGCAGCAGGAAGGGTTTGTAGACGGAGATGATATTATGGTTAAGGTTAGCGATACCGAATTTAAAAAGGCTTCAGTAAGCATTGCTGCTAGAAAGAACGATGCAGTTATGATTCACGTTGGAATTAATATTAATGCCGGTGAGAAGGCTCCTTCTTTTGCTTACTCTACTAATCTTGATGATGAAGCTGCTACGAACTTTATGGGTGATGCTATTAATATTTTCCAGAATATGGTAAGTGATATCTTTGTAGCAACTTCTAAGGTTATTGTGTGACAATATTTGATTACCTAGGTGATATTCTAGTAAAGAAGAAAGGGGATCTTCCTATAGAAGAGTTTATACCTTTTATGATTAACCGCTGGTTGTCATTTAGTTCATCAAGTGCTTGTCAAGCAATAAACGAATCAGTTAATTCGTTCGGTAATTTAGATAAGAATATACATTATAAGCTTTTAATATCTGCTTTTCCTAAGCATAAGTTTTTACCAAGAATTACCTACATAAAGAAAGTAAAGAACGAAAAAACAGAAGAAGATAATAAAGTAGAATTACTATCAAGTAATATGGAGCTTTCCCACAGAGAAATTAAACAAATGCTGGAACTTAAGCAAATAAACAATTAAATTAACAAACAACATGTATCAACAACAAGCCACATTAACGCAAGAAGTACACGGTCTTGCACCTGAAGATTATAAAGATATGCCTCTACCTGAGGATTATGAAATTACTCAATTATTAAATGACGTTATTGCTGTTGAATACGCTGACGTTGCTGAAGATGGTAAATCATTAATTCGTAACGGAATTATTCTTCCTAATCAGATTGTTGATAATCGTGCTTGGCGTATTGCTACGGTTAAGCTCGTTGGACCTTCTGTTAAGCAGGTTAAGGTAGGAGATACGGTTATCTTTCCAGGTGATCGTGGCTTAACTGGGCTACAGCGTAACGGTAAGATGATGATATTTCTATCCGAGGAACGCATCTTTGGTATTTGTGAGGCTATTAATAAAAAGCCTGAGCCTATAAAGGTTAATAAAAAGAAAAAGTGAGACTAGGAATTAGTGCATTAGCTATTCTTCTTAAAACAAGCGTTGTTGAACTTAGATTCCGTCGACGTATTGAAAAACCTGGATATAAAGATTATAGAAGAATGCTTTGCACTAATGATAGAGGTCTATTAAGTTCCACTCTTGGAAGAAATATACTCAATTATAACCCACCATCAGGTCAAGGCTTAAAATATAATCCAGCAGCTAAAAATCTTATACCAACCTGGGATGTTTTCCTTCAAGCATATAGAATGATTAATTGTAATGATGTTGAAGTAGTATCAGTTATTAAAACAGCACCTGATCCTACTGAGTTTTGGAAATACTTTAACGAAAAACTATTACCAATGCCATCTGATCAAAAAGCTGCTTTTATTAATACATAATGTCCGTTACAAATACAATTTTAGACTTTATGCCTGGAGAAGAATACTTTACAAAGTCTCTCCAATACCCTATAATATTTACTTTAGGTAAAAAAGTATTGAAGCAAGGACGCTTAATAATTTTCAAGCGTACCCATTACTATATTCAAGTAACTCTTCTTAATTCTAAGAATATACGAGAATCATTTGAAATACCTATTCCGTTCAAAACTGATTATTACCCTAATGAAGGTCTTATGTTTTTTGATTATAGACTAAGATCATTAGTAGGGAATAATTCTGAAGCTGAACAATTAGTAAATAACTTTAAAGTAAAAACTGTTAATCCTTCTCAATACTATAACAAAATTTTAGAAATTAAAACCGAATTGCTATAAATATAACACATATGACAACATCTTTTGACTCTCTTTACGAACAACTTATCTCCGAAATGATGCCTGTTGGCTCTGAATTCGGTTCTTTTACCGGCGGCTTAAGGTCTGGTATTGGTTCAGCTCCCGGTGAAGGTTATCTTATCGGCGCCATTGCAAAAGCTTTAAACATTAGTAAAGAAGAAGCAGTTAATACTATTTCCGCTGAGCTTTATGATAAGCTTTTTGGTGCTGAAAATATTAATCCTGCTAATTCAGAAGAAGAATATCGTACTGCTATTACAAATGCTTTAGGAGATATTGTTAATGGTCTTAAGAAACAACATCCTGAGGCTAAGATTCCAGGTGCTGCAGCTATTAGAGGTTATACAGCTCGTGTTATTTCCAGTCTTGCTACTGCTACTAAGGATTTCGGTGAGAAGGTTACATCAGCTGCTGTTGAAACAGCTGTTGAAGATGCTTCAGAGGGTGAAGGTGCAGAAGAAGCTCCTGCTGCTGAAGCACCTATGAAGGCTGAAAAACCGGTAGCTTCTGCTAGTTATAAGCCTAACCGTGATTATTATCTCAAGAATAGAGAAGAAATTCCAGGCGGAACACTTAAGGGAGATCTTGAAGCTATTTACGACCGCTTAAGCGGTATTGCTGGTGATGTTACAACAGGTTCAGATATCGAAAAGACTCTTCGTAAGGGTGGAACTGATCAAGCCAAGATTACAGGCTATCTTCGTAAGATGATTGAAGCAGGTGTTCTTGAACCTGCTGAAGAAGAAGGCGGTGGTAAGGGTGGAGCTTTTGCAGAACATCCCGAAGAGAATATGCGCGATGTTGAGCGTAGTACCTTTGATAAGGAACTCGGTCACGCTTATAAGGACTATATGTCCTCGGGTGGTGGCGGAAATGGTTACGGTGTTGACTTCGGTTAAAATATAATAAATAGTATTATGAACAAATTCGACGAAATAATTGATAGTATCTTAACAGAAGGTAAGAAGTCTTACTCTGCTAAGCAGGCTCACAAAGGGAAGGACATTGGTAAGCCTGGTAAGAACTTTGCTAAGATAGAAAAGAAGGCTGCTAAGAAGTACGGCTCCAAAGAAGCTGGTGCTAAGGTTGCTGGAGCTATTTTAAAGAAGCTTCGCGATCAGTATTAATACTTATTAATAATATTATATTTTTTTAACAGGTATATTGCATTTTTTTAAAAATAAAATACCACTATCATCCCGATAATCGTGCCTATAATAAACACGAGAAATACCTGTACCGTATATACTCTTTGCACACTCCATACAGGGTGAATGTGTTATAAACATAACAGCGCCGTGACCCGATTCATTACTTTTAGCTAATTTAAGAATTGCGTTTTGCTCAGCGTGAGAAACTTCAGGTTTTGTTTTATTGTTACAGTCTTCACATGTATTATCCCACCCTGATGGAGTACCGTTAATACCTATTGAAATAATCCTTTGGTCTTTTACTATTATAGAACCTACTTTAAGTTTGTTAGCTGTTGACAAACTAGCAAATCTCAGTGCAACATCAATATATGCATCTAACCATTTTTGTTTCATTATATTAATTTATTTAATATTTTTTATAAGAACCGTTATTATCAGAGTATATTACACTCTTAAAACTAAAAAAACGCAATAAATTCTCACAACTTTGACAGGGCTTGGCTAAAGCAACTCTGTCGTTTCTATCATAACGGATGTTAATAAGAGTACATTTCTTTGTATCAATGTTCGTTAAACGTTTAAGCTTAAGAATAGCGTTAAGCTCGGAGCATGTCTGTTTTTGTTCTGAATAATCCTCTCCAGTAACTTTTGATATCTTACGATTAATAAGATTGAGAGGGTGGGTCTTACTACTGTTTGTCCCGGTCGATATCAGGCGTCCTTTATAGATAATAAAAGAAAAGTGTCGGCATCGTCTATCGGAGTTATACTCAACGAGAGACTGAGCTAGTTCCTCTAATCTTTTATATCTCTTCATTCTCTATAGAATAAAGGCTCTCTATCAATTAGTCAAGCTTTTCTTCTAAAGAAGCCGTAATAATAGTAAACTTATATAAGAGCATATCCTTGGCTACACTATGATGTAAGTCATTTAAATTATAGAGTAGAGTATTTGTACCTCTTTTCTCTTGAAGTTCTTTTTTACTGCTTAATATTCTTTTCTTTAAACTTACTTTAGCAGCTTTTTTTTCTAAATCTTTCTGCGCATCATCCTCCGTCTTAAAAAACCCACTCCACTTTATAGTGTTATTGCGTACGGAGTAGCCATTATCCATATTAATATTTATTCGTTTTCTGAAACTTCTTTTTTAGGATGTAATACTTTTGTTTGTACCCAAAAATAATCTTCAATGATATAATCCGGATATGCTTTAAGAAGAATTGCTTTAAGATCTAGCATATTATTAGATGATACCATGAACGCACCTTGATTGCAATCATAAATCCAAATACTTTGATTGTAGTCAAAAACTAATATTGCATGATACATATCAAGATGCTTAAACTTAACAGCAGCAACCGACGACCAATAATACTGATCATTTAAAATACGGCGAGCATTTAAAGCACCTTGATAGGCAGCTGTATAAATCATACAACCATTTGGTAAACCATCAGCTTCTATATCCGGAAACTTAACTGGAGGCTGATTAATAAGGGAATAAAAGACAGCAATATATACTAGTATAGAAGCAACCAGTACTTTTGCCATAATAATATTTATGAAGCGCCCGGTAGGATTTGAACCTACGGTGTTGCTTACGCAAGAAAGTTTTGCAGACTCTCCCCTTCGGCCATCTCGGGCACGGACGCATTATTCTGATTTAGAAATTATATAGCCTCTTGGTGCTCAATCAAGACTAAAATAAACTCTTAATCAACTTTTACGTCTATACTATAGACCTCCGGTTGAATTACAGGTACGACTACTCGCAGTAAGCCGTCTGTATATGTTGATGAAATGTTTTTTGCGTCTGTTTTATCAGAAAGAGCGAAAGACAATTGTCCTTTCCTCCTACTGATACCTTTCTTGACGTAGGAAGTAGCTTCATCATCTACTTCCTCTTCTTTCCTAATATCAATATTCAGGTGCCTATCTTGCACCTTTACATTAATATTATCCTTACCGACCCCGGCTAAAGCTACTTCAATGGTGTAGCATACCGGGTTACCGTTTTCGTCGGTCTTTGATTTAACGTTATAAGGATATGTAGCATTTGGAATATCAAATGCTTTATCAAAGTCCTTAAGAACGTCTGTTAACCAACTTTCGTTAAACAGGGCTGGAAGTTGGCTATAACCAGTGCCTGCTGCCGGGATTACCCGACCTATCGTGTATGGTGTTATTGTTGTTGTCATATGTGTTCTCCTTTGTTAAGCGAGTTAATATGTTTAGTCTTAGTCTGTTGAGCACCAAGAGCTACAAATATATTTATAGTTGTTTTTTGTCATAATTCAAGATTAAATATAATACATATGTCTTTAACACCTCTTCTTAC
>Ga0114963_10000807_pt1 | contig 21370 bp, 14 predicted proteins | sample C_131016_EF_Meta_FD_87019 | JGI IMG/M metagenome (GOLD analysis project Ga0114963, IMG submission 87019) | Freshwater microbial communities from Lake Croche, Canada to study carbon cycling - C_131016_EF_MetaG | ecosystem: Environmental > Aquatic > Freshwater > Lake | place: Lake Croche, Canada...
ATGGCACTGGGTTTTACGCTTGCCTTCGCTCAATCTGTTGATGCGGCAGGCTTGGTTGGAGGCGCCGTTGCTGCCGGTTCTGCAACTATTGCTTCACCCACAGCAACGCAAACGGTGATCACCCAAAGTACTCAAAATGCCATTATCAATTGGCAAAACTTTTCTATTGGTCAAAATGAGTCGGTGCGTTTCATTCAACCTAATAGTAGTGCGATTGCACTGAACCGGGTCACGGGTGCAAATGTTTCACAAATTTATGGAAGCCTGAATGCCAATGGTCAAGTTTGGCTATTGAACCCCAACGGAATCATGATTGGGCCAGGCGGGCAGGTGAATACCAATAGTTTTTTGGCCACCACCCGTTCTTTGTCAGATAGCCAGTTCATGTCAGGGCATTATCAGTTTGGTGATTCAGGCAAGCCTGGTTCGAAGGTCATTAACCTTGGCACGATCACGGCTGCGAATGGTGGCTATGCGATTCTTGCGGGAGAGCAGGTTCGCAATGATGGCGTCATCCAAGCCAATATGGGGCAGGTGGTCTTGGCAGGGGCTAAGGCATTTACCTTAGATTTGGTGGGTGACAAGTTACTGTCGTTTGAAATTACCACTCCGGTGGATTTTGCTCCTACGGACGGGAATGCGCTGGTTAGCAATGCTGGTAGTTTGATTGCAAACGGCGGCAAGATCATGCTGACGGCTCAGGCCGCAAATAGTGTGATTACTGGTGTGATCAACACCACGGGGTTGGTTCAAGCTAATTCTGTTAAGTTATCGGACGGCACAGTTCTGTTGGGCAATATCAACATCGATGGGGGCAACCAAGGTACGGTCAAAGTAAGTGGCACAGTGACCGCCAGTGGCCTAGAACCCGGAACCTCTGGCGGCCATATTCGAGTTTGGGGTGGAAATACCATCATCGAAGAGAGCGCGAATTTATTAGCCACCGGAGATATGGATGGCGGATTCATTGAAACTTCTGGGGAGTCGCTCAACATTACTCCTGGAGCGAAGGTATCAACGCAAGGCACATTCGGTAAGACCGGAACTTGGTTACTTGATCCCTTAGACTTTGTAATCTCAAATGCTGGCGGGGGCACGATTAGCCCCTCAACAATCGTAGATGCGTTGAATACATCTAATTTAACCATCACAACCTTTTCATCGGGCAGTCAACTGCCAACAACTTACAACGGAACCAACACAACTAGTTGTTCTGCTTGCTTTGGAAGTAATGGTGATATCACCATAAATGATCCAATATCTCTCGCAACAAACTCTGCACCTTGGTCCGCTCACACCTTAACCCTCAATGCATATAACAACATTAATATTAATGCAGCTATCACGGGTACTGGAACTAGCTCCATCATATTTAATTCAGGAGTAGTAAACACATCAGCTAATGTTAATTCAACTGGGGTGATTAATCTTGCGGCTAATATCAATACTGGCGGGGCTCAGACTTTCAATAGCCCAATATCTATTGCAGCAAGCTTGGCACCCAAATTAACAGCAGATAACATTCAGATTAATTTTGCTGTTCTTGGTGGCACTGCCAGTGAAATTACCTTGTCACCTTCATCGCTTACTACTTCAAGTCAGGTTTCTGGCATCATTTCAGGCTCTTATTTTAAGCTTCACAAAGATGGTTCTGGTTCGCTGACGATTTCTGGGCTTAACACTTACAACGGGGGAACATCCATACATTCTGGAACTCTTGTAGCCGGAGTTTCAGGCTCAATTAGTTCTGGCCCCTTTGGGGTAGGGCCAATATTTGTTGATCCGAGCGCTACTTTAGACTTGGCAGGTAAAGATCTTTTGGGATCTAGTTCAGGTTATATCTACCTAGGCAATATTTCATACACTAATACTGGAAACCTTGTTAACTCAAACTTAATTACAGCATCTAATGTTTCAAATCCAATTGAATTATATGGGTATGGAGGAATGGGCGGCGCTGGGAATATAAATATATCCGGCAACATATGTTGTGCTTTCGGGTCAATTCCAGTTTCAGTTCTTTCAAAGACTGGAATTGGTACTTTAACTTTATCAGGGGTGAATAATTATTTTGGTGGAACCCAAGTGCTTGGGGGCGTTTTACAGGCATCAGGAAGTTCTGCCACCCCATTTGGATCGGGAGCAATTTCAGTCTCGAATCCTGGGGCGTTAGACGTGACTGGATTGAGCGCTGTTACCAATGCTGTTTCAATTTCAGGTGATGGCGGCGGAGGAGGTGCGCTAAGGGTAAAATCAGGGACTTCTGTTTTTTCTCAATCTTTGAGATTAAATGCAGATTCAACAATTGGTTTAGGTGCATCAGCTAATCTAAAGTTAAATAATCAAGACAACGCTCTCATTGCATCGTCTGGGCAAACTCTCAAGATCAAAGCCATAGGCGTAACTAATAGTTCACCTGTGCTGGTAATCAGTGGCCCATTGGGATTTGAATCAACATCAACCATGATAATAGGTGGTGAATCTATTATTCAATCAAATTCAATTGATTTTCCTTTCCCGTTAGATTTTAATTTGATTCAAGGTGATGGAAGTTTAGTTAGTCCTACATTAAAACTTTCTTACGTTAGCACTACTTATGTTTCAGGACATATTTTCGGTACGGGTAATTTTACTCTTAGTTCTGGATCAACATTAATTAGATCAGGAGATACATCATTTAGTAATGCCTACCTTGTTGGGATAGATCAAATAGACGGCACTTTAGATTTAAATGGACAAATTACCATTCTTTCTCTTATGCAAGGTTCGGGTTTGATTAAATCCAGCTCTTCAGTAAGCCTATTCACTGGCGAGGGTGGGGATTCGACTTATGCTGGCCTAATTAATGGCAACATAGCATTGTATAAATATGGAGGTGGTTATCTGAAATTGAGTAATGGCTTAAGTACCTATTCTGGTGGAAGTTACTCATACCTTGGCGACCTAGTTGCGGGAGCAAACAGCGTAACCTCTGGGAGTTCTGTTGTTTCTGGTCCTTTCGGAACAGGTTCGATCACTCTTATAGGCGGGGGTTTGGTAACAACGGGTTTTACGATTGCAAATACAACCATCAATAACTGCACTACCTGCTCAAAGATTGATACTTCAACTTTAAGAAAAGTAAATAATTCAATTACGCAGGTGAATTCAAGTGTTTCGAGTGCTGTCGCAGGAGCAATCAAGGCCCCACCGCCTCCTCAAAATACTAATCCTGTTGCTAACAACACTACTTCGCCGCCACCCCCAGCACAAACTGCAGCTAATACGCCACCGTTGCAACCACCTGTGGCTCCCGGCAATTCCCCGCTGGTAGGGGGTGAGACATCGGCCCCATCGCCAATCCAAAGTGCATTAAATTCACCGCCACCCCCCCAACCTCCTAATGTTGGTGGTGATTTATCAGCTACACCTCCACCACAAACTGCATCGAATACTCCTCCCCCCCCTCCACCTGGGGCTTCAACTAATACGGCCCCGCTAGGGGGAGAGCCTTCCGCTCCACCACCTGGGCAATCAGCATCCAATTCTCCGCCGCCTCCGCCAAGCTCTAATACTGCGCCTGGGCCTTTAAATGCGCCTGGGCCTGTTCTTGCAAATGCCACACCTACGCCGCCTCCACCTCCAACAGGGGCAAGCACTTCCGCTCCGACCCCTGTTGGGCCAAGAAGCGTAACGGGTGGCGGCACAGTGGCTGTAGCGCCAACAGTTGCAAGCCCAGCGGCATCTGCTTCAACAGCGGTAACGCCTCCTCCTCCTTCGCCTGTTGCTTCGGTGAAACCCCCTACACCCAAGGATTCGGCTGACACAGGTGACAAGACTTTGGCCTCAGTGAGTCCCCCTGCAACTGTTAAGCCTGCTAGTCAATCGGCTAGATCGTCGGCGAAGATCACTACGGTTCAGATTAGCCCTACTGTTTCACTTCAGACAGTTGCTCCTGCGAGTACCCCAGCATCTGCGCAAATGAATATTCGTTTGTCGGCAAGTGGAAACAGCGCCTCATGGTAGCTGAGCGTCCTATGACAAAAAAATTGATATTGAGAATTGTGGTTTTCACACTGGCATGGATGGCATCAAGCATTGTGCCGAGTACTTTTGCTGCCCCCCCCGTCACTCCCCAGCCCTCTGGTACGCCATTAAACTCCAGTACTCCATCTAATTCACCGAGTTCAATGAACTCAATGATGAATTCAACCACCGCGGCTACTGCTGCAGCTGAAAAATCCAGTACTCCTGCTAGTTCTGCGAACAAATCTTCTAACTCTGCTTCTGAGATCGCTCAAGCTGCTGTAGGTAAAACAAAAATAGCACGTGCGCTGGGCCAAAATCTGTTGGGCGAAGAATGCTCGGCAGTGGATCGGGACGATGTAATGCCTGAGCCGTCTCTTCCCGTTGATGTGAATTTGGTTTGCCAAGAAAAGATATCCGGGAGCATTGCTTATGGTCGTTTTTTCTCTCCGGGACAATTGGATGTTAATGCGCTCCATGCTGCAATACTGAGTCAATACAAAACAAGTCGTATGGCAAAAGTGATCAACACTAAGGCGACCTGTGGTCAAGCAAAGTGGTTAGAGAATAACGGGCAAAAAGCTATTGCGCTGATGCCTTGCAAATTGAAGTCCGGTGGTTGGCAGCATATTGTCGTGCTGAGTCGCCAAAAAGAAGAACTGGCGGTTGCTGACGCGTCTCCTTCATTGATTTCAGTGATTCTGCGATCAATGGGGCTAGATGATGCTGCGATTGAAAATATTTCAACAAAAGAATATTTAAGTCAGCTGTGGGGCAAGCCCATCATTCTTGCTTCTGAAGAAGATCTTGAAAAATTTAAACAACTGGTTCAACAAGGGCGAAACGCCAATGCGCAATATGATTTTGTGCAAGCGGAAGAATTGTTTAGAAAAGCACTCGATTTACAGAGTAAGTTTTTATCCGAGAACGCGGTTGAGATAGCCGATACCTTGATGGATTTGGCCTTGAACGCGAGCAATGTTGGTAAAGCAGAAGAGGCAGAAGCGCTGTTCAGACGCGCTGAACCCATCATACAAAAATCGCCTTTTGAAGCGGATCGTGCGCGATTTTTAGGCTATCAAGGATTGGCTGCAGCCAATCGTGGTGACTTTGTAACAGCTCTAAAAAACGCACAAGCCGCAACCGAATATTGGCGCAAGTTAGCTGGCGATCAATCTAGTGCGGGCTTGAGTGATTTGGTGCAAGGCGCTGGCGTTTCTGGTTCAGAACCGTTTGAGTTGGTCTTGGCCTTAACTTTTCAATCCAATATGGCCTTACGTAACGATGACTTGGTTTCTGCTAATGCGCTGGCAAGTGAAGGCTTACTCAAGTTAGATGGAATCGCTGATTTCCCGGCTTGGCGTAAGGCTGATCTGTTAATGGTGCTAGGAGAAGTTAGTATTGCTCAAGGTCGAGTTTCTGCGGCAGAGACTTATTTTGGAACGGCGCTTGCCATACGTAAAGAAATGTTTGGTGAAGGCGTGCCCACCATTGCAGTGCAATCTAGTTTAGGAAGGGCGTATCAAAAAGAAGGATTGAATACCTCAGCCATCGTGACTTATCGCGATGTATTCAGGATGGCGCGGGCATTGCCTCCTTCCAATAATGTCATGAACATTGAGCAGATTAGCCCGTTTTGTTCAGCCATTGTGGACTATGCCAAGACACTGACAGATGACAATGATAAGCAAGGTTTGTATGCCGAAGCTTTTGATGCGTTTCAAATGGCGCGTTCTGGTGTAGTGGATAAAACAATCGCTAAAGCACAAGCTCGTTTGGCGGCTGATGACCCCATCATGGGGGCTTTGATTGCGCAGATGCAAGATCATCAGCGGCAGTCAGATGTGGCAAAAGCCGAACTTGCTCTAGAGCAGTCTGCGCCGGATGAAGACCGAAGTGCAATTGCTGAAGCAAGGCTTAAAAAAACGATCGATCAGCAAAAATTAATTGCAGATGCACTAAAGAAACAAATAGCAAAACAGTTCCCCCAATACGATCAGTTGGCTAATCCACAACCCATTCAGCTTTTGGAATTAAGAAAGCGCCTCGGCGATGCTGAGGTGATGGTGAGCTTTGTGGTGGGGCGTCAGCGCTCATTTGTGCAAGTAACCCGCCGAGATGGAAATTGGGTTCAAAGAGTAGATGAAGGCGAAGACAGTTTGCGTGATACGGTCAAAGCATTACGACGTGCCTTAGAGATTCAGGGAGGATCAGTGAATGAATTTGATCTTCAGCGATCCTATCAACTCTATAAAACGCTCTTTGCAAAAATTGAACCGCAATTAAAGGGGATGAACCACATCATTGTTGCCCCTGCCGGCGCCTTGGCGAGCCTGCCATTTAGTCTTCTGGTGACAGAAGACCCAAGCGCACAATCCTATGGAAAGGTATCTTGGTTAGGCCAGAAGTTTGCAATTTCACATGTACCTTCTTTGCAGGCTTTTTATGCTTTGCGCGGCGCTCCTCCCAAGCGCATTCCTCCTAAAACCTTATTGGGCTTTGGAAATCCGGTATTAGAGGGCGCCAAATCTAAAAATGCATCCGAGGCCTTAGCTAAAGTCAATGCGGAATGCCGCACGGATGGCCCGATGAATAGCGCTACCCTTCGCGCGCTGTCACCTTTGCCTGATACTGAAACTGAACTGAAAACGGTTGCGGGGATTTTAGGTAAACAACACTCCACTCTATTTTTGCAAAAGGAAGCCACAGAGCAAAACTTTAGAGCCCAATCGCTTAAAGATTACCGGGTACTGTATTTTGCAACCCACGGTTTATTGCCCGGTGAGTTGAAATGTCAGTCCGAGCCAGGATTGGTCCTTACGCCGCCCCTTATCCAAGCTAATAGTAAAGACAATGATGGCTTACTAGAGGCCAGTGAAATTGCAACGTTTAAGCTGGATGCCGATATGGTGGTGCTCTCAGCTTGTAATACTGCCGGTGGGGGGGGGAAGTTTGGTGGTGAAGCACTATCAGGTTTGGCTGAATCCTTCTTTTTTGCTGGAGCCAGAAGTTTAGTGGTCAGTCATTGGCAGGTTCCCTCATCGGCTACGGCTAAACTGATGTCCGGCATGTTTTCTACCTTGGGGCCGGAACTAAAAGGTGGCTCGGCAAATGCTCTTCAATCCGCGCAAGCTAAATTGATTGCAAAACCCGAAACGGCGCATCCCTTCTTTTGGGCTGCTTTTGTGATCGTAGGGGATGGGTTGGCAGCTTCAAGTGCTGAGTTGTTAGCGCAGTCGCAGGTCCAGGCAAGCCCAACTTTGGCGCCCGGTACTGCTGCTGTGGGAGGGTCTAAATAATGATGAGTACCTTATTAAAATGCCTGATTGTATTGTTGGCTTCGCTCATCCCAATGTCGGGCTTCGCGATGAAGCTGATCGTGATCGACGCGCGTTCTGCACAACTTAAAGCGGGGTCCAGTATTGATAGCGCATTAGCCATCACCTTAAAAGAAGGGGAGCGCGCAACGCTTGTTGCCCCTGACGGAAAAAGCGTGACGCTGAAGGGACCTTTTTCTGGTCCTGCTATGCCTGATAGTTCTACTGCTGCAGACCCCAGAACCGCCTTGGCTGCGCTGGTCAACACCCGTGATGCCCGCACCAGTTCTGTTGGTGTGATACGTGCTGGTGCCGATGCCTCCAAGCTTCCCGAACCTTGGTTGATTGATATGTCACGCCCCGGCACGCGCTGCATGATGGAAGGGTCGGTTCCCATTTGGTGGCGCCCCGAGAGCGAACGCGAGGACAAATTCACCGTATTCCCGGTAGATCGTTCATGGCGTGCTGATTTTGTTTGGGCAAGCGGACAAGATAGACAAGATGTTCCTAAAGTCGCCCGATTTGAAGGTCCCAATACTTTCGTAATCAGAAGAGACAATCAGGAATATGCCATCACTATTACGATTATTCCTAAGGTGATTGATAGTGACTTGGTTTTGTCCTCGTTTATGCTGGAAAAAGCATGTATTCAACAAGCAGATGCCTTGCTAGCCAAAATCAAACATGACTTGGAAATTCCGCAATGAATAAAAAGCAGGTTAAGCAATTGATCACAGCGCTAGGGGTGGTTGCAGTGGCTACCCTGATTGCGAGCTTGTCTACCCAATACTTGACCTTTTTATCTTCTTTAGAAAATGTGGCCGGTGATATTCGTATCGCTGCACTGCAGCCGCCGCAGCCACAATCAAAAGATATCGTTATTGCAGCCATTAACGAAGATACATTGGCGCAGTTTCCGTATCGCTCGCCAGTAGATCGCCAGTTTATTGCTAATACGCTCAAGACTCTTGAGCAAAAGGGTGCGCGTATGATTGGTGTCTATATTTTATTCGACCAGCCCACCGAAGAAGCCAAAGACGCTGCGCTGAAAAAAACGTTGCGCGAACTTAAAGTCCCCGCCTTTGTGAGCTATTCCAATACACCCGGTATTGTGAATGACGAGCAATTAGCCTATCTCAATGATATGGTTCCAGAAAACATGCGGGCTGGAGCGAATCTTGCAACAGATCCTTTTGACAGTTCTGTGCGTTGGATTTATCCCGGCGAAGACGCAAAAGGAATGCCCAAAGGCTTTGTGCGTAAGGCGGCAGAATTAGCTGGGATTCAAACTCCTAACAAACTGGTTGAGATTGCCTGGAAACCGCGTCTTGATATGGAGACCCCTCCTTTCCCAATCTACCCTGCTCATGCATTAGCAGTGCTCCCTAATGAATGGTTTGCTGGAAAGATTGTATTGGTGGGAGCCGTTCTATCGATTACCGATCGTCACCGCACACCGCTTGCTGTGGTGTCAGATGAAGATGGAAATATGCCCGGAATTATGGTGCAAGCGCATGGCATTGCCCAATATCTAGAAGGCCGTCAGCCCCAGCGTTTGGGCTTGGAATGGACGGTAGGTATTTCTCTTATGATGGCTTTGAGTGGGATGTGTATTGGTTTACTCAAAAAAGGGGTGGCCTTTAATGTGATTGCGGGCATCGTGGTGCTGGCATTCTTATGGGCTGCAGGCCTGTTGGGTTTTAGATATGCGGGATTGCCTTTGATCCCTTTAGTTGCGCCGACCTTATCTCTCGCTTTGTCTTTGTGGATGATGGATACCTTGATCGGGGGAGCAGAGCGCAAGCAGCGGCAGTTTGTTCAGGGCGCGTTCTCGCGCTATGTTTCTCCTGCAGTGGTAGGGCAGCTAGTTGAAAACCCAGAAAGCTTAAGCATTACGGGTACACGCAAGGATGTAACTTTTATCTTTACCGACATTGCTGGCTTTACAACGCTTTCAGAAAAACTCACTTCAGAAAAGTTATCCGAAGTATTGAATGCTTATCTGGATGGTGCGTGCGAAATTATTCTCAGGCATGAAGGCACCATTGATAAATTCATTGGTGATGCAATCATGTCTATATTCAATGCACCCATTCCGCAAAGTGAGCATGCAGCAAGAGCGGTACGTTGCGCTCTGGAATTGGATGCCTATGCTGAATCTTTTCGTATTAAAGCTAATGCAGAGGGCGTACCCATTGGTGTCACGCGCATTGGGGTACATTCTGGCCCTGCAGTTGTGGGTAACTTTGGTTCGCAGTCGCGCATGGACTTTACAGCTTTAGGCGATACCGTCAATACAGCGGCGCGAACTGAGGGCGTGAATAAATATTTTGGAACGCGTATTTGTTGTACAGAAGAAGTGGTTGCCCAATGTGCGGGTCTTCCTTTCAGACCGGTTGGAGATGTCGTGCTAAAAGGCAAACTCACCGCCGTAGGTCTATTTAATCCAGTGACTGTGGAGTACGCCCAATCAGAGCCTTATCTTCGCTACATGAGTATGTATGCCTTGTTAAAATCGGAAGATGCCAAGGCTCCAGAAACGGTGAGGCAGTTCCACAACGATTATCCCGACGATCCACTTGGCGAGTTTCACTTTGAACGTGTGGAAAAAGGCTTAAATACCGCCCGTGTCGTGATGGAAGATAAGTAATGCAAAGTGCAATGAAAGACGATTTAAATAAAAAGATTTTCAGCCCATTTATTATTGTGGGCGCTGTCTCACTGATGTGGATGGTCTGTATTTCATGCGCGAGTGCGGCTACGCTTACCCCAGATCAATTGCAACAACTGAACCAAAGTACGGATATTGCGCGCAGGCACGCGCCTAGCTACAGCCCAGGTTCTAGCCCCAAATTTGATTTTAGAATTCAGGCCCCAGAAAAAGCGGCATTGCCCAAAGCCGTTGAGGATATTGAGTTTGATCTTGTCGGCGTTGAATTTGATGGCGCTTCGGTGTTTTCCAAGGCTGAAATGGAAGCCTTGTTTTCCCCTATGTATGGAAAAAAAGTGGGTTTAGGCGCGCTGCGAGATGCAGCTGCAAAATTAGAAACGCACTATCGTGAACAGGGCTATTTTCTGGTTCGGGTATTCATTCCACCGCAACAAGTGAAGGATGGCATCTTCAAGATTAAAGTGGTGGAAGGCTATGTGAATGAGGTTTTTATTCAGGGCCCAGACGACAAAATGAATGAAAGGGTAGAAAAATTTGCACTTCAATTGGCTGCAGTGAAACCCTTGTCTTTAGCCACACTAGAGCGTGTTCTGCTTTTACTAAATGATTTGCCGGGGGTCTCGGGCACAGCGGTGTTGCGCCAAGGTGCAGAACTTGGAGCATCTGATCTTTTAATCACGGTGAATCCATTGCCTGTTTCACAATCTATCACTGTGAGCAATGAAAATGCGAAGACTGTGGGGCCCGCCTCGATTAACTATAATCTCAATGTCACTGAGCCCTTTGACTTGCCAGGGTTTTGGAATCTGAACCTCACTCAAGCGGGAGATTTGGTTCACAGTGAACTCTATGCGGTTTCAACTCGCTATAGTCAAGCCTACGGCAATAATGGAGCAGTTTGGAGTATCGGGCTGACTGCATCTCAAGCTTATCCTGGGCTTTATCTAGCGTACCTCGACATTGTCAGTACCTCTACGGCGATCAATCCAAAACTGCATTATCCTTTGATGCGAACCCGTGAGAATTCGGTCTATCTAGATTCCGGTATTTCTATTAATCGTTCTCAGACCGACATCAAGGCTTTTTCGAGTACCACTGCGGTGAGAACGAACGTAGCTGAGATCACTCCTAGTTGGAGCTTAGATGGCTGGATGGACGGCACGCAGAACCTGAGCTTCAGTGCATTTAAAGGATTTCAGGGATTTGGTTCTAATCTTGCCAGCGATGCTCTGGCATTTAGCTCTCCCTTTAATCCCGATTTCTTTAAAGTGGATTACAGCTTTCAGCGTACCCAACAACTGCCCTACAGCTTTAGCATTCAACTGAATGTCAGCGGCCAATTCACTCGTGACAAGCTTCCTAGTGCTGAATTGCAGTCCTTTGGTGGCCAGAGCACCGGTCGAGGCTATGATTCTGGAGCAATATCCGGTGATCGTGGAACAGGGGTGTTGTTTGAAGTGCGCAGGGATACCCAAATTGCTTGGGCGCCTTATGTTGGCAATCTGCAGTTGTATGCATCCATTGATGCTGCTTCAGTGAATAGCATTGCCTATGATTCAACTGCCGGGTCGCGCACCTACTTGAGTTCTTGGGCGGTGGGCACCCGCTTTCCATTGTTTGGAATGTCTGCGGATGTGCAAGTAGGGGGATCGATGATTGATTTACAAGCCACGTCTCCTAAGCACAATCCCCACATCAATTTCTCGTTAGTCACCAGCTTCTAATTCCTGCCTAGCGTGTTCTTCAATCACTTGGCATCAAAACCTCGCAAAGCGTCCTTCATCCCGTATTGGGGATCGTTAGACTGAGCTTGGGCTTAGGCTTGGGCTTGGGCAAGGGCTTGAATCGCGAGCTGATATCCCTGAATGCCAAATCCTACTATGCTGCCTGCGGCCACAGAGGCAATGTAGGAATGGTGCCGAAATCCCTCACGCGCAAACACGTTAGAAATATGTACTTCGACGACTGGGCAAGGCTGTATGCCTTTAATGGCGTCATGCAAGCCGATAGAAGTATGCGTATAGGCCCCTGCGTTCAAGACAACACCTAACAGTGTTCCTGCTTTGTGTGCCGCCCCTGCCTGGTGAAGGGCATCAATCAATGCCCCTTCATGATTGCTTTGTAAGGTTTGCACATTGAGTCCGTGCGTCTGAGCAGATTCTGCACACAGCGCCTCAACATCTTTAAGGCTCTCGTGACCATACAAATCAGGTTCGCGAGTACCTAATAAATTGAGATTGGGGCCATTCAGGATGAGGATGGTTTTCATTCACGCACCTAAGTTTTCATAGAAATAAACAATAACATAGCGGCTAAAGGCTGCGTGAATGTGGAATGCATTCCTGCATGAGCCTTTGTTGAGGGCAAAGGGCGCGTTGCCAAGTGAAAGGTATGACCTTGATCAAAGGGGAGGGGCGACCAACAAGGCCAGTTCATCTTCTCTCAGGTGCCGCCAGGATCCTTCCGGCAGACTGAGGTTTGCAAGAGTCAGTCTGCCGATACCAACACGTTCTAGTCGTGCACAGTGATTTCCAATCGCAGCGATCATGCGTTTGACTTGATGGTATTTCCCCTCCGCCAACACGATTTCTAGGATGTGAGGTGTAATCATTTTGCTGGATAGGGCTGCGATGGGATGAGGCTCGTCATTGAGTTGCACCCCTTGAGTGAGTTTCTCAGCTACTTCGCTACCTATGGGCTCACTGGTGTGCGCCCAATACGTTTTAGGAACATGGTGTTTGGGTGAGCTTTGGCGATGAATAAATCCGCCATCATCTGATAACAAAAGAAGGCCCGTTGTATCGTGATCCAGTCGGCCCACAGGTTGTACTTCTCGTCTCCGCATTGGGTCAGAGAGCAGGACGAGTACCCCGGGGTGACGCGTTGGGCTGCGTGAGCACTCGTAGCCACTGGGTTTGTTCAATATGAGGTAAACCCGCTCATGATAATCAAAGCTTTCCTCAAATACTCTAAACTCATGCTGAGAAGGATCAATCAGAAATTTAGGGTCCGTGAAGACTTGTCCGTCAATTCTGAAGTCGCCGTTCTCAATGCAATCACGACACCATTTTCGACTGCCATATCCTTGCGATTGCAAGATTTTTTCGATTGGGAGTGTTTTCAAGTAGGAAGTGTCACTTGTACGTTAAACGTAAAGGTGCTGCCCACACCCGGTATGCTTTTGAGGGTAAGCTGCCCACCAAGTTTTTCAACGATGCCTCTAGCCAAGCTCAAACCAATGCCTGTGCCCCCTTGTTCGCGGGTGGAAGAGCCATCCTTTTGAGTAAACGGTTGGAAGATAATGACTTGGTCGTCGCTTGAAATTCCTTGTCCTGTGTCGCGAACAGTAAACCCTAACTTTGGTTTTTCTTCTTCTGTGGCAGCTGAAAAAAACATGGTGACTTCTACTTCGCCAACCGCCGTGAATTTGATGGCATTTTCAATTAACTGCCTAAGTACTTGGGTGATCCGAGCCATATCCCCGATGACGCTATAGGGCACATAACCTTGGCTTTCAGCCTTTAAACTTAAGCGTTTGCCCGTTGCTAGGGTTTGGAATTTGCTTGTTAGCGCTCCCAGCATTTCATAAGGATTAAATGGAGCAAATTCAACGCCTAGGGTTTTTGTCTGAAGCTCCGAGAAGTCGAGCAGATTCATCAATAAAGCTCTGAGCTTTTCACTGCTTTCTTTAAGGTACTTGAGGATTTCTCTTTGTTGAGGATTCAGTTCAGTATGAAAAAGGACTTCGGTCATTCCCACTATGCCGTTTAGAGGCGTGCGGAGTTCATGGCTGATATTGGATAAAAATAGAGTTTTTACTTTTTCTGCTTGTTTTAGGTCTTGTAGGGCTTGTTCGGCAGCGCGTCGTGCTTCGACTTGTTCGGTAATATCAATACGGAATCCTACTGTATATCCTTCGGGAGTCCGTCGTTCACGAATCTTGAGCCAAGTTCCATCTCCTAGTTGTTGTAAAACCTGATCCTCGGATTTGCTGTGCGCTTGAAGTCGTTGTGCAATCCATTCTTCTTCATGCCCTATAGCTGCAGCATACTGACCCCGCTCCACACCGTAACGAATAATTTCTTCAAAGCGAGTGCCAATTTTCATTGCCGGAGCTGTATGGCTATACAAGTTTCGGTAACGGTCATTCAAATACACTAAACGGTCTTGATCATCGAAGATCACAAAGCCTTCACCCGTGACTTCGATCGACGCTTGCAGCATGGCCTCGCTGGCCCGCGCTGTTTGTTCAGCGCGTTCACTCGCTTTTAGATTGCGCAGAACCAAAATTCCGATACCAATTAAAAATAGGCTCATGACAGCCCCAACTAACAGGGCCTCGATGCGGTGTTCAAGATAGGGGGCCATCACTTCGTCAAATGGTAGGCTAGCAAAAACAATTAAATCAAATTCAGGTAAACGCACATAACCAAAGAGACGATTAATAGGGTCAGGCTGGTCCACTCTGGTATAAACCCCAGTGTTTGGACCATTGGGCGAATCAAAAGGAAAGTCTTTTATTTGAAGTTGGTAAGATTGATCGCTAGAGGTACTTCGCGCAATTACAAAACCAGACGCTTTTGAAATAGTGGTAACAATGTTATTTGAGAGTGATATTTTTTGATGCGCATTGGTAAGGGAATCTGGAAATACCGAGATTACGATTACGCCTTTAAATTGCTTTCCTTGATAAATAGGGCGGCTAAACTGTAAAACCCAACGATTTGAGATGGGGTCTTGATAGGGTTGGCTTATAAAAAGCTGATCAATCCCTTTGCCTAAATGGCTAGAAAAAAACGCTTCAGCACCTAAATAACGATGATCAGGTTGAGCTAATACATTAGAAAAAACAAGATATCCATTTTCATCAATAATCGAAATTTGAGCAGCAAGATCTGCAATTAATCCCTGTCGTTGTCTGAGTCGCTCAGAAAAGTGATTGTTTTGATCCAGCCAAAGATTGCGTGCATCAAATAGCAGTTCATTGACGTGTTCTATATTTGCTCGGGTGAACTCTGCAAAGGTTTGCGATTGAAATTGAATGGATGACTCAGCATAGTGCTGGTCATTGATCCGCGTGCGCTGGATATCAGATAAGATTCCGCCCCAAAGTATGAGTAATGCAATGGGCAAAAACCACAATGCGGGAGAACGTATCCAGCGGGTAGTAGAAATAGCCAAGGAATATATTCCGTTTAAATTGCTTTTGATTTTAGCAAACGGCCCATCTTACCCTTAAAACAATTCTCCCCGTCTACTCAGCGTTGGCCGAGGTAGGCGGGGAGAGGGGATACAGACATCTAAGGGGGTGAATCACCCCTATAAAATTAGATGGCGAAGTCTTCTTTCTTTTTACCCTGCGCAAGGGCGTCATGCAACCATTGTGGCTGACGGCCAAAACCAGACCATGTTTCACCATTTGGGCCTTTGAATTTAGCTTCATTAGGCACACCATTTGCGCGTTTGGCACCTGGTTTGCGGCCTCGCTTGGCGGAATCAAGACCTAAGTCTTTTGCAGTTAAATTGAATTTAGCAATTTGTGCTTTAAGGTTGCTGATTACGTCTGACAATTCCTTAATACGAATGTCTTCGGCTTCTTGTTGCAAGCGTTGGATTTGAGCTTGTATTTCTGCATAAGTCGACATGTGATGTATTCCTTAATATTGTTTTTTAGGAGTAAGTATCTCCAGTGATGCGAATATTACGCTCAAGCCATAAAAAGTCAACTTAGGGGTTTAGTTAATCCGACTGAATTATATATTTATAAAAGCGGTGGTTTGGATACGTAGGATTGCTAACTAATTATTTGTAATGTTGTCAATTAATTGAGTTGATGCTTAATGTGTGGATACTAAAGTAGGTTTTTCTAAATAAAGCTCTGGGAATAGTTTTCGTAAGTTTGCAATTTTTGGAAGATCGTAATAAGAAATATAACGATCTTCAGGATGCAGTGTGGCGTAGTCTTGATGGTAGTTTTCAGCCGGATAAAATGCTTTTAATGACCCAATTTGAGTTGCAATCGGTTTTTGAAATAAATGACTTTGATTCAATTGAGCAATATATGTCTCAACTATATGTTTCTGATTCTCATTTTTATAAAAGATGGCAGAACGATATTGAGAGCCATCGTCAGGCCCTTGGCGATTGATTTGAGTTGGGTCGTGCGCCACTGAAAAATACACGCGCAACACTTCAGTTAGGCTAATCTGACTAGGATCAAAGCGTACTTCTACAGATTCTGCATGTCCGGTTAAGCCTGAACTGACGGTGTGATAGCTCGCGGACTCTTTAGGCCCCCCCGCATATCCTGACACTGCACCTTTGACTCCTTTGAGGTGTTGGAATACGCCCTGAACGCCCCAAAAGCAGCCACCGGCAAGGACGATGCTCTCTTCATTTGCGCTGGTGGATAGGGTGTTCCCGAGTATGGCTTTTGGGAGAGTGATGGGGGCGGCTTCGTGGTATTCAGCGCAGGCGCTAGTCGCAAAAAGCACAAGAGTAACCATGTTCAGCCAATGTCGAAGGCTTTGTTTTGGGGATTGAAAGACAATCATGACGAGGCTCCTGGAACAAATTGCAAGGACACACCATTGATGCAATAACGCAGGCCGGTGGGCTTGGGCCCGTCGTCGAATACATGACCTTGGTGGCCGCCACATCGACGGCAATGTACTTCGGTTCTTTGCATGCCCAGGCTTCCGTCTTCCCGTTCTATGATGGCTTTCGCAAGGGGTTTCCAGAAACTGGGCCATCCGGTGTGGCTATCAAATTTGGTTTCAGATGAAAACAAAGGGAGCGCACACCCTGCGCAGGCAAATATGCCTTTACGGTGCTCTTCTAATAGGGCGCTAGTAAATGGACGTTCGGTGCCTTCATGGCGCAAAACCCGATAGGCGGGAGGGCTGAGTCGCTTCTGCCATTCTTCATCCTTGTAACTGACTTCGAATGTTTCTTGGACGGCGAGGCTGATGGTACTGAGTGAAAAGGCGCTGATGCCCAAGACTGTAGTAGCGGATTGCACAAAAAATTGGCGTCGATGCATGGCGATAACTCCAGTGTGTTGGACCTATGTTTATAAGAGTCAATGAGACCTTTAAAGTTCACATGGCTTGCGCAGGTTCATCTGCACAAAAGATCGAGTAAAAAGTATTCGGCTAAAGTTGTGTCTTATCCCTTGATGGTTGTATGTCTTGGAGAATGGAGTACTCAGGGTATGTGGTGTTCAAGATTGAAACTGGCTGCGCCATCCTGATCCAACGTTTTAACTAGCCATGGCATGGATTCATTTAATTGCCTGGGGAGTGTCCATGGTGGATTGATAATGAAGAGCCCGCTACCGTGCATACCGAATCCTTTGTCTGAGGGTTTCTGAACACTCAAACTAACGTTTAACCAGCTTTTTGCTTGCATGGCTTTGAACTGTTGAATGAGTTGTTTAGCATCGGTCGTTTGCAGAAGGGGGTACCAAATTACATAGGTTCCTTCAGCAAAACGAATCAGGCTATCCTTTACGGCATTGACCGTAGCTTGATAGTCCGTTTTTAATTCATAAGATGGATCAATCAATACTAACGCGCGTCGAGTCAGGGGAGGGAGTACAGATTTCAATCCAGCATATCCGTCCATTGCTTCAATCCGGACCCTGCGCCCGGCTCCCCCAAAGTTTTGGGATAGTAAGCGCAGATCGGTGGAATGCAGTTCAAATAAGCGCAATCTATCGTCAGGCCGAGTGGTTTGATGCGCACACCAAGGTGAACCTGGGTATAGCTTAAGTATTCCATCTGGGTTTAATTCGCGTACTATTTCTGCATAGTGTTGAAGCATCTCCGGCAAGTCTTGATGTTGCCATATGCGCGCCACTCCCGATTCAAATTCAGCGTTCTTAAGCGCATAGTCGCCCTGTAAGTCATAGAGCCCTGCCCCTGAATGGCTATCGATATACCACCAAGGTTTATCTTTTTGATTCAGATAATCTAGGATAGAAATTTGAACGGCGTGCTTGAGGACATCGGCATGATTGCCGGCATGAAAGGCGTGGCGATAACTGAGCATAGTTTTACTAAGATTAAATATCTGCGTTTAAAACTTCTGGTGATCTAGCTTAGCTGCTTGCAGGGTGGCTGTGGCGAGTTCTTTAATTGAGTGATGGGTGGGAAAATGATGTGCGCTTTGCACTAATCTGCAGATCGGAAAGGGGCATGCTCTTCGAGCTCGCTCACATAATGTGCAATCCCTTGGCCCTCGCGTTCTAAGAAGTGCGCGATGGCCTCTGCAAAGCGGGGATCTGCAATCTGATGTGCGGACCATATGGTAGTGGGCATAAAGCCACGAGCGAGCTTGTGTTCCCCCTGCGCTCCCCCTTCAAAAATAGTGATCCTCTGCTCGATACAAAACTCAATCCCTTGGTAATAGCACGCCTCGAAGTGCAAGCCGGGAACATGCTCAATGGCCCCCCAATGCCTACCCCACAAACACCCTTGATCGTAGATGTCTAGCGCCGCTGCAATGGGTTGGCCATCACGATATGCTAGGACCAACAAAACGTGCTGAGGGAGCGTAGCGCCCAGATGAAGGAAAAAAGCGGTATTAAGATAGGGTTGTGAGCCGTGCTGGCGATACGTGTTGCGATAACAGCGCGCAAAGAACAGCCAATCTTCCTCTGAGATTTCTTTACCGCGTAAGCGTTTCATGGTGACACCCGCTTCCCGCACTTTGCGGCGTTCTTGTCGGATTTTTTTGCGTTTGTCGTGTGAGAGGGTGGCCAGAAATGCCTCGAAGTCAGCGTACCCTTCATTCTCAACGTTGTGCCAATGAAACTGCACGCCTTGACGCATTAATGCCCCTTGAGTGGCTAATGCTTTGCGATCATTTTCTTCAGGAAATAGCACATGTAAGCCTGAACAACCCAAGCGGGGGGCGAGGGTCATTAAGGTTTCAGCAACAACAGGCCGCCATGATTCGTCTTGAACTAAAAGCCGCGGACCGCTGATGGGGGAAAAGGGGATGGCACAGAGCAACTTGGGATAATAGGGTTCGCCATGTTGTTCGTAGGCGCGCGCCCATGCCCAATCAAATACAAATTCACCATAGGAATGTTCTTTTGCATACAGTGGAGCAGCGGCCTTTATTTCCCCTGCTTCTTTGATGACGAGGTACTGAGGGTTCCACCCTGTGCCTTCACCTACACAGCCCGTTTGTTCCAATCCATATAGAAAGCTATGTTGCAGAAATGGGTGTGGACCGGCAAGCGCATTCCATTCTTTGCTCGAAATATCCGCTAACGATGCCAGTAGATGGGCTTCCAGAGTCAAAATCAGTGTTTTCCTTTTCTTAAATTCTAATGAACAGGCCGTGAGGTGCTATGATTTTAAAAGTACGTAATAGTGAATCGTCGGAGCATGTCATGAAGAAAATTGAAGCAATCGTTAAACCTTTTAAGCTTGATGAAGTGCGTGAAGCTTTGTCAGAAACGGGTATCTCTGGATTGACCGTCACTGAAGTAAAAGGTTTTGGTCGCCAGAAAGGACATACTGAACTGTATCGTGGTGCAGAGTATGTGGTGGACTTTTTACCTAAAGTAAAAATCACTGTTGTGGTAACGGATGATATGGTTGAGAAAGCTTTAGATGCCATTGTGAAAGCAGCCCATACCGGCAAAATCGGCGATGGCAAAATCTTTGTAACCAACGTAGACCGTGTCATTCGGATCCGAACAGGCGAAGTGAACGAAGACGCGATTTAGTTTTTAGCCTCAGGTGTGAGACCAGGGGGAAAAATTGAAAACAATGTGCAATATGGTTTTAGTTCGCTAAAAGCAACTTTCTCAACCGGAGCGCGGTGTCAATAACTTGGTGTTGGTCTGCACCGAGAACAGTGAAATGCCCCATTTTTCGGCCCTTTCGAGGTTCGCGTTTTCCGTAAAGATGCAGTCTGACTTGCGGATGCTTGAGCAGATGATCCCAAACCGGTGTTTGCCCCTCGCTACCCCAAGCATCGCCTAAGATATTCACCATGACGGCAGGAGGAACAGGTGATGGGTCTTCTGGTGCAAAACCGCATACGAGCCTGACTTGTTGCTCAAACTGGCTGCAGGTTCCTGCATCGATGGTGGCATGCCCGCTGTTGTGAGGGCGAGGAGCCATTTCGTTCAACAATAATTGGCCCTCTTTGAGCACAAAAAACTCTACTGCCATCACGCCCACATAATTGAGCTTATTGGCGACTGCCATGGCCATGTGGCGTGCTTGCTCGGCAATCTCATTATCCACCCTTGCAGGCAAAATACTGATATCGAGAATGCCCTCTTTATGCTGGTTTTCTGAAATGGGGAAACATTGGATGGCGCCGCTTTCGCTTCTGCCAAGAACTACTGAAACCTCGGTGGCAAGATCTAGCTGTTGCTCAATCACGCAAGGAATTAAATCCAGATTGTGCTGCAGTACTTTGAGTGCTGCGTCGCTATTGGCAACGCGCACCTGACCTTTACCGTCATAGCCAAATCGAGCTGTTTTGATGATGGCAGGAAAGCTTGACGCTGCGAGTGCAGCAGGGATATCAGCTGGGCTGTGGATTGAGATGTAGGGCCCCACGGGCAAGCCACATAGGGTAAAAAACTGCTTTTCGCGTATGCGATCTTGGGCTATCGATACAGCTTGTGCAGAGGGGCGAACGGCGCAACCATACTCTTCAGCCAGTTGAGCCATAGCGCTAGCTGGCGTGTTTTCAAACTCAGTCGTCACAGCCGCACAATGGCTGCCAAGCTCTTTCAATGCCTCTGGATCATCATAGGCGGCACAAAGATGCCTCGTTGCAAAATGCGCGGCAGGAGCGTGCGGATCGGGATCGAGCACCCATACTTCATAACCTGCAGTCCGAGCAGCGATAACAAAATAGCGCCCCAGTTGGCCGCCTCCGAGAAGGCCTAGGGTGGCGCCGGGCAGAATAGGGGAATGTTGAATTGCATCAGGCTTTTGCTGCATGGAGCTTACGATTCCGGTGGCACATTCATTTTAGATACATGCTCGGCGAGTTCTTCCCGGTAAGCGCTCAGTTTCTTGGCTAGATGTGAGTCATGATTTGCCAAGAGTGAGATAGCAAACAAGGCAGCATTGGTGGCACCGGCCTCACCTATTGCAAAAGTAGCAACAGGAACGCCCTTGGGCATTTGTACGATAGACAGCAAAGAGTCTTGGCCTTGCAAATGCTTACTTGGAACGGGCACCCCTAGAACGGGCAGCGTGGTTTTGGCGGCGACCATGCCTGGTAGGTGTGCCGCCCCGCCTGCGCCTGCGATGATGCATTGCAGGCCACGATCGCGAGCAGAGGCTGCATACTCAAACATCAGGTCAGGGGTGCGATGAGCAGAGACCACACGTGA
>Ga0114963_10000808_pt1 | contig 21367 bp, 23 predicted proteins | sample C_131016_EF_Meta_FD_87019 | JGI IMG/M metagenome (GOLD analysis project Ga0114963, IMG submission 87019) | Freshwater microbial communities from Lake Croche, Canada to study carbon cycling - C_131016_EF_MetaG | ecosystem: Environmental > Aquatic > Freshwater > Lake | place: Lake Croche, Canada...
TACTTTCATCTTTGTTGACATTTTCAACTTTGGTACTTATTATTATTAGCTTTTTTATTTACTATTTATATTTGTTTTCTTCTTAATTTTTTTTTTACTTCACTTACTTTTGCACGGACATTTTATTTTTTTTTATGGGAACCTAGGTTCCCCTATGACCCCTCCTCTTTAAACTGTATTTTCACCTATGACCCTCCTTAAACTTTGGCTTCTCTTTTATTTGTTTACGAAGTTGATGTATCCCAAAATATATCTATGTTTTTTGTAATATGACGTTTAGGAATTAATGCTGCGTCATTATCACTTACACTATATTTATTTACTGAACTTTCTGGTTTTTTAAAAATAGTCGTGTTATTCGAAAAAACATTTTTTTGTATATTGTTATTATTACTAGTGAAATTAGCTTGGTTTTTATCATAATCGTAAATATCTATTACATTTTTAACGATTTCGCTTCTCTCTATATCGTACTTTTGAAAAGTAACAATTTTTATGTTTTCCATAGTATGATTGGTTCCACGTTTATAATCATGCAATCTATTTATAAAATCTTGTAAACCATTCATAGTTTGAATATCAGTCTGATTTAAATCACCGGTTATTACCATTTTACTATTTATACCAACGCGGGTTGTCAGTAACTTCATTTGATTTGGTGAACTGTTCTGCATTTCGTCTGCTATTATAAATGAATTTTTAAATGTACGACCTCTCATAAAAGCTAATGGAGAAATTTCAATAATATTACTATTTATGTAATTATCTAATTCTGTTTTCGAAAAAAATTCTAAAAATAAGTCAAAAATAGGGCGGGTCCAAGGATCCATTTTTTTTACTATATTACCAGGTAAAAATCCGATATCTTCTTCCACTGGAACTACTGGTCTAGTAACAATTAACTTGTTGATTTCACCACTTCTTAACTGTGATATTGCTTTCAAACAAGCAAATAATGTTTTTCCTGTACCAGCGGGTCCAACTGCAAGTATTAAGTCAACATCTTCATCATTTAAATATTCTATGTATTTTTCTTGATTGTTTGATTTCGGTGTATAAATATACGTCTCCTTTATTCTGTTTTTTTCTTTTCGCATATTTAAGTTTAATTTGTTTGCGTACTTACAAGTAAATAACATTATACAGTTGTTAAACATCAAAAGAGAGAAATAAATACACACAAGTGAAAATATTGTCATATAAAATTATATGTTATAAATTTTTTATATATAAATATGTTTATATATAAAATTTACATTTTTATTTTTTTTACAATTTTAAAAAACCTTTTGTATTTTTTAACACCTTCATTTGTGTATCCATCACATTTTCTAACAGGATGTAAATTATAGTTGTATACAGATAATATTTGTCTAACTAAATTTATAAGTGGCCATTTTTGATTTTTTCCTGCATTTTGTTGCATACTTGTCATAAAAGATGAACTAAAATTTTTTTTTAATTCAGGTATTAACTCTTTAACTTTGTTATACTTATAATCACAAAGTAAAACATCTCTAGAAAAAAATATTCCTTCTAAATCAGTTACTTCGTTAAAGTAAATACCTGCTATACTTAATATTTCTTTACAGTTTGGGTCAAATTCCATATTAATATATTTATACAAATAATATTTATATAAATTATTTGTATAAATAAAAATATTATATTAAGTATATGGCTACATTACCGAACGATTTTAACTATAAAACATATTTGTATTTAAATAAAGATTTAAACAAAAATATGACATTTGAACAAACAGTTCAACATTATTTAAATCATGGTTACAATGAAAATAGGTGTTACAAAAAGAGAACAAATATTTTAGTTACAGTAATGTCTTGTAAAAAACATTCACACTTATGGGAAGAACTAAAAAAAAGAACAGAAAACTTACTTATTTTTACAGCTTCGCATAACAAATCGCCTACGTATTATGATAAAGATGCAAAAATATTGTATTTAAGATGTAATGATAGTTACGAAGGATTACCCGAAAAAATGATTTTAATGATTGAACAGATTTTGACCTTACCAGAGTTTAAAAATATTACTCATATATTAAAAATTGATGATCATGACACTTATTTTACGGATGAAAATATAAAAAATTTATACAACCTAAAAGAATTACATTTATACAATTATATAGGTCAAAAAAAAGAATATCGTGCACCCAATACATGGAGCGACTATCATTTTGGAAAGGTCACTCAAACAAGTCACTGGAATAATAAAAAAGGGGATGTATCGGATGTAACGTGGTTGGATGGAGGGTGTAGTTACATATTAAGTAGAAAAGCAATGAAGTACATTAACAAATTTTATAACTCATCAAATATAAACACTTTAAGACGTAATGAAATATATGAAGATGTTATGATTGGAAGATTATTAGAAATGTGTAACTGTCATCCTCATCTAGCAAATTTCAATATTAAAGGCGATAAGTAGTTATATAAATAACTATATTATTTATCTTCTTCGTTTAGTGTGTCTTTTGCCATGTTTTCTAGTTTTTCTATGTCTTCTTGTTTTTCGCCCCCCTTTCATATTTAATTGGTCTTTAATTTTAGAAATATAATTTTCTATATTTTCTTTCAAGTCATCAGCTTTATAACTACTAGTTAATTTATCAACTGATCTTTCAAAACCCGATAATGTTTCTTTTCCAGTACTACAAGGTTTTTGTTTCATTTTAAAGTCACAATTTGTTCCGTCATACAATATGTTTTGAGCTTGTGCAATTAATTCTGAGATTTCCGCTTTTTTATCATCTAATGATTTTTCATTTGTGTCTTCTTCATTTTCTATAACATTATCGTCTAATGATTTTTCATTTGTGTCTTCTTCATTTTCCGTAATATTGTCATCATTTGAATATTCTTGTTCATTGTCAGCTGTATTTGTTTCTTCTACACCACTCGCTTCAACATTAGAACTCTGTAATTGTTCTTTTAATTCTTTTACATCACTATTTATTTTTTCAACAATCATTTCTAAATCATTAAAGTGTGCTTGTAATTTTTCATTTACACTACCTCCTTTTCTTTTTCTAGTATATTTTCTTGCCATTATTTATATATTATAGTGGTATAAAAAAAATAATATATAAGAATTAAAAATTTATACATATTTACAAATTAAATTCAGGAATACAATACTGTTCACCATTTTTAACATACTTTGCTATTATTTTAGGATTTAATTTATTAATAACAATATCCTCTGCTTGATATACATTATTAAATTTATCAATATAATAAATTATTCCTTGAATATCTTGTGCCCATACTTCAATTTTTTGTGTAGTTACTTTGTTTTCTTCACCATTAGTTTCCATTATTCCATGAGGCGTTCCTTTCATATGTGTTCCGCAATATTCACTACCTTCTTTTTTTCTTCTAGTACATTGTTCATTAGTAGCCCTCTTTGCACAACATCTGTCAAAAATTGGAACAAAATTTTTCACGCGTTTTCTTTTCATAAAATCTTCTTTATTAAAAGAAAGTCTATCATAATCATATACATATTGTAATAATTTTGTTGTTTCCTCACTATTATCAAACCCTAGTTGTGATATCTTTTCTTTGATGTTATCTTTAAACGTAGAAACGTATACTTCAATTTTTTTATTTAAACGTCTTTCCATTGTTATTCTTTATGTTATAATTTATAATATTATCTTTAGCTCAATTTTTTATTTAATTGATAAACTACTTAAAGAAAAAATCACATTTTATTTAGTTTTCTTCTTTTTCTTCTTTTTCTTACCATTTTCTATTTTATCTGGACTTGTTAGTTCATTAACTTTTTTCTCTCCTTCAACATTTACAGTTTCTGTGTTAGTAGAATTTTCACTGATTACTTCTTCTGGAACGATTTCAACAACGACTTCTTCCGCGAGAACGTCTTCACCAACAACTTCTTCGGTAACGACTTCTTCATTGACAGTAATATTATAATCGATTTCATCGAGACGTTCATCGAGTACAATATCTTCATTGTCAAAATGTCTACTAGTTTCAAGTTCATTATCTAAAAAAATAGACATACTTGTATTATTTTTAACTGGTTCATTAACATATTCAAACTTATTTATGTGATTAAAATATTCGAACGGTACATCATCTGTAGTATAAGATTTATTATCTATTGCATTATTATTATTGCAACCATGTATTATATTACTAACCCTTTTCATTCCGTTTTTAAAGATAGACTTTAAATTATTTTTTTGTTTCATGCTTTCATTTTCATTGAAGTTAAAGGAGTAGTTTGATGGTGTAGTCAATCCACTTTCTGTAGTGTTATTATTAAAAACATATGTTTCTTCATTGTTTAATTCAAGCTTTAGGTTTATATTTTTATTACTTGTATCTTCATTTTTTTTGTCTTCTGACACAGGAGTATCATCAAAATGTATATCGCTGTTAATATTGTTATACATTAGTGAAATTTTACTATTAAATCTTTGCATATATTTAGCATGCATTTTATGGAAAAATTCAATATATGATAAAAATAAGTTTATCTTTTCCTTCATAATAACAATTTCAAAATTAAACGAGTTGACAAAATTATCAATATTTAACCCAATTAACTGTTTATTTCTATGTAATGATAATTCATTCTCTCTATGGTTAACAATACTCATTATCGAATTTAAAAGAATTAAAATGTTCTCATGAAGTTCAATAATTACTTCAAATCTATAATCTTTAAAAGGTTCCAAGTCTTTATAAATAGGAAAACTATTTCCTCTAATAATGTCCAATATTTTTTTATCAGATACGTTTTCAGTAACATAACTAATAATTATTTTATACAACTTAAAATATTCGCAATACATACGATTATTAATTGCTAAAAACATTCTTATCATATCATCGTACTCCAGGTCAATTAACTTACTTTGAAAATGAAATGTATCCAACCCAAAAACAAAGAGTTGGGATTTACCATTTTTAATAAAATCCGAATACAGATTTTTTAATTTATCCATTTTTCCTTTTAATGATCCAAAAACATTGTTTATTCGGTCACGAACCAAACTGATGTCATTGAATTCTGTTTTTAAATTCGAAATTCTATGTTCCATAGTCCCGCTTATAATATTTGTAAATATTAAAATATTTAAGATAATTATAAAGAAATGAAAACTACCGCGTTAAATAGCGAAACAGATGAAAACGCACTTGCTCTTGTCAAAACAGTTGAAGAAAAAATTGAATGGACAATTGAACATGAAAAAATTCTCACAGAGTGGGCAGATAAAGCTATGTGTTATAAATGGTTACACTCAAGGGCAAACAGTATGTACTCTAGACTGAACGCATGGTATACAATCCCAGTTATTGTTATTTCTACACTAACAGGCACTGCAAATTTTGCACAGGAACGTGTGCCACTCGAATATCAAAACTATTTTGTTATGGTAGTAGGTGCTTTTAATATAACTGCAGGTATTATTACAACAATTCAACAATTTTTAAAAATTACACAGTTAAATGAAGCTCATAGAGTAAGTAGTATATCATGGGACAAATTTTATAGAAACATTAAAATCGAACTTGCAAAACACCCATTAGAGAGAATGAACGTTAACCAAATGATTAAAATGTGTAAAGAAGAATACGATAGACTGATGGAAATTAGCCCAAATGTACCTGATAAAATTATTAAAGAATTCTCTAATCATTTCAAAGGTGATATTTTCAATAAAATTAATAAACCCGACATTTGCGACTCATTAACACCTACAGATGACTTTAGAAACCCATGGTTCAATCCTGAAAATAAAAAAAAAGCTGAAGATGAAATGTCTAAAAACGTACAAATGAGAGAAAGTAAAATTAAAAAGAAGGAGGAACAAGATTATAAAGATGTCAAAGATTTTATACTATTATTCAAAAAAATTAACAATAGAGAACCAATGGAAACAGAAGTCTTTGATAATTTAAAAGATAGAATGGAAATACTTACAATTAAAAATATATTTGAACAAATCACTAATTCGAATATAAATTTAGATAATGTGTAAAAAACTAGATTTGTGGATAGTCATTTGGTAATATAAAAATTGATATAATAATAAATATTAAAAAATATATGTATACAAGATAGGCTTCAGGTGACACACCATAAAACTGTAATATTTGCGTTAAACTGTACAAAAAAATAATAGATATACCCAGTATGGTAATTTTATTCATTTATTTATTTTAATTATTAATATACGTTGATATAATAATAATTATATTTATTACTTAATTTTATATGATTGACTTTCATCAAATACATCTTCTATTATAGAAGTGTCTATATAATGGTAAGATAATGGAATATGACTGTAAAAATCTTTGCAAATGTAGAGAGGTGTGTTCTTTAATAACTTACCATCGTCTAATTCTATTTTACCCAAAAATACACTGTCATATTGTTCTTTCCATGTACTATCATAATCACTAATTCTCAATGTCATTTTTTCATAACTTTTATTATTTCTTTCTTCCAGACCTAATTTAATTCGTTTAGTATCTGATTGGTCAATATCATCATTTGGATAATTTAACTTTATCAAACTATCACCTAAAAATAGTGCATATCTTACTATACCACTTTTTATGTTTTTCCAGTTAATAATTTCTTCATTGGAATTTAAACATAAGCACATTTGATAAATCGCATTATTATAGTCTGTAAAATAATAACCTTGACCTAAAATGGAATTATTATCACATGGAACATTACCAAAAACAAAATTAAAAAATAACTTATTTTCGGTTTTTCCACTGTAAACAACGGAAGGAACTTCTATTATTTTCTGAGTTACATCTCGTAAAAAAATAAATTCGTTATTTTGTAAAAAGAAATCAACTACGTCTTCATGTATTTTTATATCACACACATTTTTTTTATTTGTTATTTCATCTATCAGTGCAAACCAATAAAGTTCGTCTCTAGACACTAAACTTATGTTAATTTCTACTCTAGTTAAGTCAATAAAAATATAGAACTTTCCTTTAAAAAAATAAAACCCCTTAAATTCTATTGTTTTTACAAAGTCGTCAAACTCTATTTGCATGATATTTTTATTTTTATAAGTAATAAACATTGAATATAAATAACATTGTATAGATGATAATAACATATCTTTGTTTTCAATTACATTGTAAATATTATTCATAGATGCAAAATTCAACCATTCATTGTATTCATTAAATAACATTATAGTATTAAATGGTAACTTACCATTCAAGTTCAGTTTAAAAGGAACTAATAAAATTTCTGTATTTTTACTATAGATTTCAGAATTGTCCATTTCATCCATATCATTTAATAAATTTAACGCTTCATAAGTAAAAAACAGTTTATCTTTATCATTCTCTAAGTAAGTAGACATAAATAAAATATATAATTATTAATACTATTTTCTATTTATGTACTTTACGCTTAATTATCTCTTTTATTTGCTCTTCGCGATTGTCTAAAATATATTTTGTCAAATCCTCTGCAACCTGTTGATTATCCTTATAATAATTTTGTAAACTTGTTAATAATGTTTTGCTGTTGATCGGTTTTTTAACTTTACTTTGTTTATAAATTAATGATCCGTCATTTATATCAAAACAATCAATATTATTCGTTTTCATTACTGTTACTAAATTCGACGTCATTGCTTTTTTTTTATTATTCCGTTCTTTGATTTCTTGGCGTAACTGAGATATTTCTGTATCTATTTTAATCCATTCTTTAATATTTGAAACCAATTGTTCTTTTGTTTCCATATTTAAAATAATTATTATTTTATTTTTATATCATCTTTTATTTTATTTTATTTTCCATATTATAATGTCTTTTACATAAACAGTTGTTATAACTTTTACTTCCACATTGTGAACCCATATTTTTACCTGTTTTTAATATTTGAATACATGTTTCATTGTTAATATTATCATGTGAAATATTACTGACTATAACAATATTTTCATCATCAATATGAATATCATTATTTTTAGCAAACTTAGGATTATTTTTAAGTTTTTCTTGCAGTTTCTTTTCTTTCAGCTCTTCCTTCAACTTATTTTTCTCTTCCAATTTTTTCTGTTTTATTTCCAGTTTTTCTTTTTGTTTTTCGTTTTTAATTTTTTCTTTTGTTTCTTTTAAAACAACTAGCTTATGTGTATAACAATATTTATTTGTGTTGTTATATTTATTTTTTAAAAGATAATGTACGTAACCGTATTGAAAACATTTTTGTACTTGTGTATTTGTTTCACTATCGACGTATGTTGTTTCATACTGACATTGATTATTTGAATTAATACATTCACAATAAGTGTTGTTTTTATTTACATCAAAAAAATTGACACCATGTTCTTTTGGGTATGATAAATCATCATAGTATGGCAATAGTTCATCTTGTACATTTCTACAATAAGGACATCTTATTTCATTGTATTTTAACTTTGTTTTTATCAACTCCATATTATTAAATTTTTTTTTATGTGTCAAAATATCTTTGTATAAAGGACCATAATTAAACTTGTGTCCACATTTTAATTCAACAAATCTATCTTTCAATGGTAAATTTGTTATTAAACATAAATCTACATTTACATCATTATCCATATTTGTATCTTCGCTCATTGAACTATATAATTCTTGATAAAAATCAATATTGTTTTCAATATTATATTTCATATTAAATATAATATTAAAGTTTATCTTTATATTTTTTTTGTTTTCACATATATAATGTCACCACCAGAAACTTGGGGACCTCCAATATGGACATTTTTTCATACATTAGCAGAAAAAATAAATGATGAACATTTTCATAGGATTAAATGTGGTTTATTTTTTATAATCAAAAGAATTTGCAACTTTTTACCTTGCCCAGAATGTTCACTACATGCTACTCATTTTTTAGGAAAAATAAATATTAATGCAATTCAAAATAAAAATCAATTTAAAGAAATGTTATTTGTATTTCACAACACAGTAAATAAAAGAAGAAAAAAAACTCTTTTTAATTTTGAAAACATGAGTAAATATAAAAATTGTAATATAGGAGTTGTTTTCAACAATTTTATTAAAGTTTACCATACAAAAGGCAACATGAATTTGATTGCAGAATCATTTCAAAGATCTTTATTGATTAATGATTTGAAAAAATGGTTATTGAATAACCATAGTTTTTTTAAGACACCAAAAATAATTACACAATGCATTAACAATGCAAACACTCAAAGTGAACCTTTAAAAAATGATGGCGAAACAGAAAAACAATCAGAAAAACAATCAGAAAAACAACCTTGAAACATATACATTTTTTACAAATTTCCTATTAACTCGCCATTTTTATAAACATTACATTTAAATGTTTGATTTGATGGCATTGTGCAAACATCTTTATTGCTTTGTGTTTCATTAAAAAATAAATATTTACTTGATCCACCAGTGTACATTAACATTACTATTGCAACAGAAGAAACTAATCCTGTAACTACATTTAAAAACAGTTCACCGGCCTTTATTATACAACCCTTAAATAATTTAATAAATATATCTAAAAAGAAATAAATAATTAGTCCAATGAATATCCAGTAGTTTACGCTATTGTTAATAAACATTGGAAGAGATAAGTACATTATAGTGAAAGCAAAAACAAATGCACTAAACGTTGCATTTCCATATTTGCTATATTGCACAGAAGTACAAACTGTTCTGTCACTTTGAGTTGCAGTTGAACCTGCCATCATATAGATAAAATTTCGTAACACACTAACACCTATCAAAAACCCTAAAAATACAAACCCTTTAAAATTTTGAAAAAAAAACGATAATGACACCATTATAATAGCCAGGATAATAGGTGAATAAAATGATATAAAAACTATAAAATTAAATGGTTGGTAAATTACAAGTGGACTATTTGCCCCTAGCCCGCCTCTAATATCCATATTTTGATTTTGTTTAATCATATTATAATACTAAATTATAATATTATTAAAACTAAACTATTATTTTTTATAATAAATTATTTATTTTTCTATAATCAATTCTAACGCTTCTTCTACAGTGTTTACAGGATAAAATTGAACGTCTTTTACTAAATCTGTATTCCCATATTTTTCCATAAATTCTGAAAAATCTTTTTTATTTTCTACAGGATAAATGAAATTTTTCACACCTGCTTTAATTCCATATATTATTTTTGTATTCAAAGCACCTATTTCACCCACTTTTCCATTCAAATCAGATGCTTCACCAGTAACAGCAAAATCATGTTTAATTTTTTTATCATTCAATAAACTATATAACAAAATTGTTACTGCTATACCTGCAGAGGTTCCAGACTTTTCGATACTTCCATCTCCCATATGTAAATGAATACCATATTTTTGTTCTGAATTATATAGTTTAGTCAACAGTGTTTTTCTCTCTTCGCTTGTCAACTTGAAAGCAATTGTCAACGATATTTGAAACGATTCCTCCATCATTTTATCTAACAATCCAGTGGACTTGAATGACAAATAATTATTTGATGGATAAAAATTTGCAGTGGCACTTAATATTCCACCAATACTATATACATTTGCCCAAAGGCAATTTATTTTACCCACTGTGTTTTCATCATGAATTTTTTGTATTCGCGTTTCTCTCATTTTTTTAAAATATTTATTTTTAACATCTTCAATAGTAACTTCTATAGGTATTTGTATATCTTCATCAAAGTATTTATTTTGTAGTATATTCAGATTTATTTCACTAATAATTTCAAATAACTTTTCTTTCAATTTTCGCACCCCTGGTTCTAAAGTATACTCTTCTATAATAAATTTTATTGTTTCGTCCGAAATATGTATCATACCTTCTAAACCTACATTTTTGTATATTTCTGGAAGTAAATGTTTGGTACTTATTTCTAACTTGTCTTCAATTTGTAAACTATCAAATTTAATACGATGAATTCTATCTAGTAAAACCTTGTCTATAGCATGAACATCATTGTACGATAAAATAAACAATACCTTCGATAAATCTAGATCAATTCCTGAAAAATATTTATCTTGGAAACTATCATTTTGCGTTGGATCTAACAAGTGTGTTAAAATACCAGTAATCTCTTTACCATGTTCAGTTCGACTTACCTTATCTACTTCATCAATTAATATAATCGGGTTCATACATTTTTTATCAATTAATATTTGGACAATTTGACCCCATGTACTCCCAACGTATGTATAAGAGTGACCCACTAAATGACTTCCATTTGAATCACCACCCATCATTATTAAACTAAATGGTCTCGGGTTATCATTTTCATCTTTTAAACATTCAGATAATCCTCTTGCAAATGTCGTCTTCCCTACACCAGGCGACCCTTCAAAACCTAAACAATTTCCTTTTTGCTCACCATTTATCCATTGACTTATTATTCTTTCTATTTGTTTTTTTGCATTATCGTGACCATGTACTGTTTTATCTAATACTAATTTTACATTTTTCATGTATACAATAATTTCATTCAAATTATTTTCTATTTCAGTTAAATTACAAATTAAGTTGACATTTTTATTGTTATTTTTTGTATTTTTATTACTATGAAATAATGAATATATTTCATTCAATAACGTACACTTACTTAAATCATTATTACATAAGTTAAAAAAACTCATAATATTTGACTTTAATTCTTGCTTATTTTTAACGTTAGAATTTATTTTAATATCTTCCATATTATATCTTTTAAGTACATCGTTTATAACAACTATATTTTTTACAATATTGGTTTTATCCCCGATACATGTATGTTTTATTAATTTTTCTAAGTCGACACTACTATTGTTACATGTTGCTTTTATCATTTTAATATATTTGATAATTTCTAAATTTGTATAATGCTCTTTTTTTAAAACTTGTGGGTACAATTTTTCAATGTCGTATTTTTTATAAAAGTCTTTGAATTTATTTCTAATTGTGTTCATTAAATATAAAATAGGTTCTTTTTTATATATTGAAAATGGTATTTTTAACAAACCATCCAAATATTGTCTTGCTTTTGAACCGCTATCTTCTGACTTTGCTTTAATTTCTTTTAATTTTAACATTGCTTTCTCTTTTACATTATCACTTGTTTTCAATAAACAAATTTGTTGGTCTAGTGATATTTTATTCATATCAAAATTTGCAAGGTCATTTGTATAGTTTATGGTATTTTTCATAGCTTTTTTAAACTGTTGTTTAATACTCCAAGGAAAACTGTCAAATAATAAACTTTGCTCTTCTGTATCAATATTTCCATTAATATCGTTGGATAATAAATCATAAAGCAAATATGCCAAGTACTGATTTTCATAACTATCAGACTTAACCAACAAATAGATCAAAATGTTTCTTTTTGAAAACAAATCCTCCGCTATAAAATCTTTAATATTTTGCAACAACGTTTTCTGTTTTAATACTTTCAACTGATTTAAATATCCAAGGTATTTATTATAAAAATCATTAGAATTTTTATTTATTAAAATATCTTTTAAAACCAATGAAGATATAAATTTATCAAATGCTTCATTATTGAATTCATCTTGTTGTGGAATATTTTTTTTAATTTCTATTAATTTGTCTTTCAAAAAATTATTATCTATAAAGTCTAACATAATATCGTCTACCAAGCCATAAATTAATAAACCTTTTTTTGAATTATTATTGTATATGTATAATTTTATTCCATTTACTTTTATAAAAAATTGTTTATAACTATTATTTATATCAAAACAATCCAAATTATTTGTATCTTCTAATTTATTCAATACTTTATAACTAATTGGGTGGAAATATTTTCGTAATAATTCAAATTTTAATAAATCGTGTTTTTTTTCGTTATTGCTCAAAAAATTATTATTACCGAAACAAACCAACAATAAGTCATATAAATCTTGTGTTCCATAAGATTTGAATAAAAAAGATAAGTCATTGTTTATTTTTTGTAAATCATTTATTAATAGTTCTGTATTCGTATTTTTGTCTAGAATACGAACGCTCACCGACTTGATAATATTATTTAACTCATTTAATTTTTCTATACATTCATTAACGTCACTAATCGCTAAAATATTTAATAATTTATTTTTATTTATATGTAATACTGTTTTTTGTATAATATCCTTAAATAAACATAATTTTTTTTCTAAAACACACAATAATGATATTGAATTAGTATCTTGTGAATGACTTTTTACAATATAACTGTTATTGTTGTTTTTTAATTTTTTCATAAAAACTATTATATATGTATATATTTATTTTACTATATATGTTCGGAGGGTATTTTCCTCTTTATATTGTTTTAAATTGTATATAATTATTGATATTAAACACAAATTATGAATTATTATTAATATCCAAAAAATGGGAATACCGAGTTATTTTTCATATATAGTTAGAAACCATCCAGAAATACTACAACAATTTCAGGGTAACAGTATGATAATTAATAATTTTTATTTAGATTGTAATTCTATTGTATATGATGTTATACATAAAATAGATTTTAAAACAATAAAAGAAGAAGAAACTGATTTAATTATCAAAAATGTATTTATAAAAATTGATGAATACGTATCAGTAATAAAACCTACTAATAATTTATTTATTGCATTTGATGGGGTTGCACCTGTTGCAAAACTAGACCAACAACGCGAAAGACGATATAAGTCATTATTTCAAAATAAAATTTCAAGAAGTATTTATAAAGATACGAAACCAGATCCATGGAATACATCTGCCATTACACCCGGAACAGTTTTCATGAATAAGTTAAATGAACGTGTAAAAAAATATTTTGATGATCCTAAAAAGTACAATCTACAGAACATCATTGTTTCTACTAGTGCCAACTACGGAGAAGGTGAGCATAAAATTTTTGATTTTATTCGCAAGTTTCCAAGTCAACACAATGAAAATACAAATACAGTTATTTATGGTTTGGATGCTGACCTAATAATGTTATGCATAAACCATATACCCTTGTGTAAAAACATTTTTTTATTCAGAGAAACTCCTGAATTCATTAAATCAATTAATAGTGAGCTAGAGCCAAACAAAGAATATTTATTGGATATACCAGAATTAGCTAAAAACATCACATTAAATATAAGTAATGGAAAAGAATTGAATGAAATGCAAAAAGTGAACAGTTTATACGACTATATTTTAATGTGTTTTTTCTTGGGAAATGACTTTATGCCACATTTTCCTTCTATTAACATTAGAACTGGTGGAATCGATAAAATGTTAAACGCATACAAAGAGGTCATTGGAAATAGTGATGAAAATTTAACAAACGGAACAACTATTTACTGGAAAAATGTGCGAAAATTAGTGCAATTTTTAGCAAGCCATGAAGAAGAAAATTTGAAGAATGAAATAAAACTACGTGATAAAAAAGAAAAACATAAACTTGCTGATATTACGTCAGAAGATAAGTACAAAAAATTTGACAACATACCTATGTATGAGAGAACTGTTGAAAAATACATTAATCCATATAAGAATAATTGGCGCGAAAGATATTATGTTTCACTGTTTCATATTGATTACGATGAAGAACGAATTAAACAAATATGCGTCAACTACTTAGAAGGACTAGAATGGAATATGAAATACTATACGTTCGGATGTCCCGACTGGAGATGGAGTTATAACTATGACTATCCTCCTTTATTGAGTGACTTAATTCACTATATACCTTATTTTGAAACACAATTTATACTAGATAAACCACCTCAACCTGTTTCTGAACTAGTACAATTATGTTATGTACTACCAAAGGAAAGTCTACAACTATTACCAGATAAAATATACAATAATTTGACTTCAAAGTATAGTCATTGGTATGATAATGATTGTGAATTCATTTGGGCATTTTGTAAATATTTTTGGGAGTCGCATGTTGTCCTCCCTCACATTGATATTGATGAACTAGAAAGTTTTATTAAGGATATCACAGTGTATTCTAAAGAATAAATTACCAGAACAACTTACAGCTTTCTCCTTTTCAATTGCTTACTTTTTTTAAAGATAAAACTATTATATTTCTTATAGTTTTATCTTTACCTATATGTAATTTAGTATTTTTATCAACAATTTCATATTTACCATACCATACATATTCTTTTTTTTTACCATTTATTTTAACTCTATATAAATAAATATTTTGACTTTTGTTTATATTTAATAACGGTTCGTTAAATTTTTTTTCATTTTCGTCTTGATTTCCATTATGACCAAACAATGTATATTTTATGTTATTTATATCACTCATATCATCATCGTAATAATAAGTATCATCAACCGATTTTAATATTGTAGTTTTTCTTTCAATTCTTGGATTTATTCCCGCCCCACTATAAGGTTTACAACCTGTTTCATTAATTATAAATTGTTCAATCCCTTCTGGCCCAGACCATTTTGAGAAACTAATTCCTGACATATGTGTAATTTATATTTTAATAATTCAATAATCTCAACTTACTTTCAATTTTTTATTAAATAATCAGCATTTGAAATGTGAAAAGGTGTAAAGGAAAATAGTAAAATTCTTTAAGTTATTTGAAGAATTTATTGTATTTTAACGAAAAAGTTTACCCAAAAGTATTTTGGGTTTTCGATTTTGGACATTTTTTTTGTCCATTTTTGAAAAGGGTCGATATACTTTGCCAAAAATGCAACATTTGTGACTGAAATGTCATTTTAGCGTCTGATGACAGAAAATTTGATTTTTAAAACGTTACGATATTTTTTTTCGAATTTACTGCGAATACATTTAGGCGATTTTTTTGTAAGTATATTATACTTACAAATGACTGACGCTTCTTGTCGCGAAAAGTCGCCGAAATTTTCATGTTGTTATTGTGAGTATAAATGCTTTAAAAAAAGCGATTTTGATAAACATGCTCTTACGAAGAAACATCAAATACTTACAGATACTGACAAAATACTTACGGACAGCGACTTTTTGTCGCCAAACCATAAGTCAGAAAATACAAATATTTTATTGAATAAGTTACACAGTTGTGAGTGTGGAAATATGTATAGACATCGCCAGAGTTTATTTAATCATAAAAAAAAATGTAATGTATCAAAAAATGCACCTTTAGAAAATGAAATTCCTACAAATGACTTGATTATTATGTTAATTAAACAAAATAACGATCTACAAAAGTCACTAATAGAGATGACTAAGCAAACATCAGTTGTAAATAATACAACCTTTAACAATAGTAACAATAAAACCTTTAACTTACAGGTTTTTTTGAATGAAACATGTAAAGACGCTATGAATATTAGTGATTTTGTGGAATCGGTTAAACTTCAGGTGTCTGATCTTGAAAATGTGGGTAAGGTTGGTTATATTGAAGGAATTTCCAATATAATCATTAAAAATCTACAGGCACTGGATGTTGAAAAAAGACCAGTTCATTGTGCTGACCAAAAAAGAGAGGTTATGTATGTGAAAGATAAAAATATTTGGGAAAAAGAAGATGAAACTAATAAACGTATTAGGAAAGCAATAAGAGAAATTGCGCACAAAAACATATGCATGTTAAAAGAATTTCGTGAAAAATACCCTGATTGTCAAGAATATGATTCCAATAAAAGTAGTCAATACAATAAAATTGTTATTGAAGCAATGGGAGGTAAAGGCGATGATGACTATGAAAAAGAGACAAAAATCATTAAGAAAATAGCAAAAGAAGTGACTATCGATAAAAAATAATAAGTAATAATTTAATAATTTTAGTAACTAACTATAATATGGCTACAAAGGAAATAATTAGCGAAATTGCATCAAGAGACGCATTTTTTTACTTATTGAAAAATAACCCGGGGCTAATTATTTTAAAATTAGGAGCAGAATGGTGTGGTCCTTGTAAACAAATTAAACATATTGTTCACGCTTTTTTTGCCACGTCTCCACCAGAGGTTGTTTGTGGTGACATTGACGTAGATCAAAGTTTTGATTTTTATTCAATGTTAAAAAGCAAAAAAATGGTAAATGGAATTCCAGTTATGCTTTGTTATAAAAAAGGAAATATGAGTTTTATACCAGATGATCTAGTAACAGGAGCAGAACCAGCAGGTTTAGATAATTTTTTTAAAAGATGTGGAAAACATTTACAAGAAGTTCGAATAAAATATCCAAAATCTCAAATTGTAAAATGAAATAAAATATATTATTATATTAATATAAAATAAATATATAAATATGAAATCATTTGCAAATTATTTTATTCTTTTAACAATATTAATAGTTCTTGGTATATTTTATAGAAGGTATGAAGATAAGATATCGAGTGAAGAAAACCAAGAAAATATAGAAACTATACGTAGGTTTTTATTGGATGATGTTACTTTAGCTAAGAGTAAAAAACCTATATTGTGGATTCATGTGCCTTATGAATATAATTCAAGAAATTGGTTAAGTTTTGGGTCAAGAAGCTCATTTGATTTAAATCAACCCTATCTTTTTTTAACTGTTCGCTCTATAATTCAACAATGTGACAAGTCATTTACTATTTGTATTATAGATGATAATTCATTTTATAAATTATTACCAGGATGGGATATTAACATGAATAAAATATCAAGTCCACTTTCAGACAACATAAGAATGTTAGGTTTAATGAAACTATTATACAAATACGGTGGAATGGTATGTCCTATATCATTTTTATGTATCAAAAATTTATTACCTTTATATGAAAATGGAGTTTCTAATAATGGAATGTTTTTGTGTGAAACGGTTGATGGTAATATAACTTCTACTGAGTATAACTTCTATCCTAATTTAATATTTTCAGGAGCAAAAAAGGAATGTCAAACAGTAGGTAGTTTAATTGAGTTTATGCAACGCATCATATCAAGAGATTATACTGCCGAATCAGTGTTTTTAGGTGATTTTAATAGATGGTGTGAATCACGAATAAAAAAAGGTGAAATCAATCTAGTTGATGGTCGCGAAATTGGTACAAAAACAATGGATGATAGTAGAATATTAGTAGATGATCTTTTATCAAATAATTATTTAAATATTTATACTCAAACATATGGGATTTATATTCCTGCTCATGAACTGTTACAAAGAACAAATTACAACTGGTTTTGTAGAATGTCAGAAAGACAGGTTATGGAATCAAATACAATTATAGGAAACTATATTTTAATTACAATATCTCAAGGAGGCGGAAATGTTCTAGAACCACTTAAAATTAAACCTCAAGGATGGGTTGGATTTTGGAAAACTCCATTGTATCCTGGTCTATACGGACAAAAACCAAATTTCCTTGGAGATGATTTGAGTATGGTAAGATATACTGGAAGATAGTCTGTATAAAATACATTTTTAAAAAAAATTGATATAAACAAATGATATAAACAAATAAAACAATAATAAATCATAAAATGACCACTTTAACATCCACTACAGATTGTTTAATTCTTAAGATTGAAGAATATGTCGATAATACTCTAGATACAACTTTGTTTGTATTATATGATAAAAATGAAGAAACTTATTTAATAAGAGGAAAAAGAAGTGATTTTAATGGAAAAGAAGCAGTTAGTTATTCATTTAATTGTTACTATTCAAAAGAATTAAGCGATTTTATCAGTTTTGTAGTTTGTCCAAAAAGTAAACTTAGTTATACACTATTTAGTTATCATGACTTACCTTTCGATATGTGTGAAATAGACTACAACTATTTAAATGATCTAAATAGTGACAACACTTATGAACTAGCAGGTTATGATAATCAAAAGTACAATAAAAAACAAATAGTGAGTATACTAAAATTTTTAAAATATGTGTTTAATATTTATTAAATAAATAAAATGAATAATTATAAATTATGAAAGAAGTTACTTCCTTATTAATAGCAACAAGTTGTTTAGCTTTAGCAGGTTTAGGAATTTATTTATTTAGTTCAAAGTCTGATGATGATAATAATGATAATGATAATACTAAACTAAGTAAAGGTAAAAAAAATAGCTCAAAAAGAAAAACTTATAGTGATAATGAAAGTGATATTTCAAGTGACATTTCCAGTGATGATGACTATGATGACAGTGAACTGTATAAAGAAAACATAAAAAAAGGCAAAAAACCACAAAATAATAAAACACAAAAAAATAAAAATAACTTTTCTACATCCAGAAAAAAAAAGTATTAATAAAATATACTGCGCCACACATATTATAAAAATTTTTTTATTGCTTAATTTTTATAATATATTATATATACAATATCATACTTAGACTTACTATACTTAATTTGTGAAGTATATATTAATTTATTAAAGTTACATATTTGACGCACTATAGTAGTAAAACTATTGTAAGTGATTTTTTTGTCTAAATATTGTTGTTTTGAAGTATGATAATAAGGTTTGCAGTTTTCTAAAAATTTTTCAATCTCGTTATTAAAAATGCCCTTTTTAAAAGATTCGCTATTTAATAAGTAATGTTTATCGTTCTTACTACAAATACTATCTAATAAATTAAATAATAAAGTAATAGGAATTTCTTTTTTAAATATTTGTGTAGACATATTATATATATATATAATATATTTTTAAACGCACTAATTATATTTTTTTTAACGCACTAATTATACTATTTTATTGTAGAAATTAAATTGTTTGTAAACAGCGTCAACTCAATTTCATCTTCGTGAATATCATGAAAATACGTAATATATTTACAAATATACGGTATTATATCATATTTTTCATCTTCACTTAATACATTTGTATGTTTTATAAAAATAAAATAATTGTCTAAAATATCCATTACTGAGTAACCTTTGTCATATAAATCGTACATTAAACAAATTGCTTCATCTAATTTTTTATTTTTTACTAACTTAGTATATTCTTCAAAAGTAAAAAAACTTATGTTCGAACACAGTTTCACTGCTGTTTCAAGTGTAATTGTTTCACCTAATAACTTGAACTTTTCCATATAGTTTATTAAAATTTTTACTGTATTGTTTGATACGTTGATGATAAAGTCTTCTGCTTCTTTTGTTATTTCTATATTTTCTTCTTTTTTAATACTTGTAATAATATCCACTAAATTCTCATTTTTCAATGGCTTAATTTTTATAATGTGACATCTTGATTGCAAACTTTCAATCACTTTTTGTATATTGCTACACGATGAAATAAAATGAACATTGTGACTAAATTTATCTATACAATTTCGAAAAACTTGTTGACTTTGTTCATTGATATAATCAATGTCATCTAAAACAATGATTTTTTTTTTGTTTTTTATTATTGAACAAGTTTGACAAAAAGTTTTTACGTCTGTTCTATAATAGTTAATACCTTGTTCTTTTAAACTATTAATGTATAGAACATTTTCATCATATTCTTTAACGTCATAATCTTTATAATATTCACGAATAATTGCATTTAAAATAGATGTTTTTCCAGATGCAATATTGCCTATTAATAGAATATTTAGATTATCCATTACAGTCAATGTTTTTAAAATATCAATAACTTCATTATTTTTTCCGAAATCATCAAAGTAAATAGGTTGAAATTTATGTATAAATAATTTATCTTCTGATTTCATAAAATAATATTATTAGTTATTTTATATTTAAGTATATCTTATTACATAATAATAATATCATATTAAAATGTCTGAACATTCCGGTAATTTCTACAAAATTTTAGGAGTTAATGAAAACGCAAGTCACGATGAAATTAAAAAGGCTTATAGAAGTTTATCATTAAAATTTCATCCAGATAAAAATCCTTCTCCCGAAGCCACCGAAAAATATAAGTTAATAAATGAAGCATATGGAATTTTAGGAGATGAACAAAAACGTAAACAATACGAAATGGAACAAAAAAACCCATTTATGCGAATGGCTGGTGGTATGGGGGGCATGGCAGGTCATGGTGGTATAAACATAAACGAAGTTGATGAAATATTCAAGACCTTTTTTGGTGGATCACCATTTGGTATGGGTGGTTTTAACATGAATATGGATGATATGAATGACTTTAATAATATTGGTAATATGGCTAATATGCATGGTTTTCCAGGAGGTGCTCAGTTTCATGTGTTTCATAACGGAAGACCTGTGAACATAGGTAAAACACTACAAAAACCATCTCCTGTGAATAAAACTATTACTATTGATATCGAACAAGTACTGAATGGTGCTACAATTCCAGTGGATATAGAAAGGTGGATTTTAGAAAATAATTTGAAAGTATCAGAAACCGAAACATTGTATGTACCAATACCAAAAGGTATTGATGACAATGAAATTATA
>Ga0114963_10000810_pt1 | contig 21330 bp, 38 predicted proteins | sample C_131016_EF_Meta_FD_87019 | JGI IMG/M metagenome (GOLD analysis project Ga0114963, IMG submission 87019) | Freshwater microbial communities from Lake Croche, Canada to study carbon cycling - C_131016_EF_MetaG | ecosystem: Environmental > Aquatic > Freshwater > Lake | place: Lake Croche, Canada...
AACGTCACAGTAAGGCTGCTGACGAGCATCGCGGGCGAGAACTTCTCGCACGCTTACGGTGAGGAAGTGCAGCTCGACTCAGCTGAGGCGAAGCGTTTCCTCGAGGCGGGTCTCGCAGAGCCCGTCGCGAAACGCGCGAGCTCCAAGAGCGAGAAGCGCGTCGTCAAGAACACCGAAGAGGCTTAGGTCGTGCGCCGTGTCGTAAAGGGCGCGCCTGCCCTGTTGAGTCTTCCTACTGAGGTGAAGGTCTCGGCCGGCACGGTGACGATCACAAGGGACCGTGACCGTGTCGTGCTCGTCAATGCGGCATCAGTCACCCCGGAAGCCAATGAGGTGACGTACCAGTTCGCGGCTCAGTCGAGCATCGCAAATTTGACGGTCGTGTGGACGCTCACGAGGGCGGACGGCACGCAGACCGTGACGGAAAAGTGTCAGGTCGTAGCGACTCGCGCGTGTCGCATCAGCCAGGTCAGGCGTTTGCGTCCCCTCGATGACGTCAACAGGTACAGCGACGCCCTGATCGACGCGGCCATTGCGCTCGTCGAGGACGAGCTGGAGTCCGCGACGGGCGTGAGCTTCTGCGGTCGCGAGTTCACCGCCGTTTTGGACGGGTCCGGCACGCGCGATCAGTACGTTCAGGTCGGCCGGCCACAGACGGTCACCGCCGCGAGCACGAGTTCAACGGCGTTGAACGCCAGCGAACTGAGCGTCTACACGAGTTCGACGCTGACCGCGCAGGAAATCGCGGACCTGATCGTCGACGAACGCGCCGGCACGATTTATCGGCCCGTGATTTGGCCTTCGGGCCGCAAGAACGTGACGATCACCGGCACTTGCGGCTTCACGGAGTCCATTGGCATGGTCAGCACGGCCGTCGCGAAGCAAGTCAGGTACATGCTCGTCGATTCCCCAACGCAGGACCGCGCCTTGAGTGTCAGCACTGAGGACGGCTCAACGCAGAACCTCATTGTCGCTGGCGTCAGGGGCAACAGGTTCGCGATCCCTGAGATGAACGCGATCGCGGAGACGTATCGGTCTCAGTTTGGGATCGCATGACCAACGCATTGCGGGTCAGCCGCGCCCTCGTCGAGCAGATCGGGCAATCACCAGCGTTCCGCAACCGGCAGGTCACGCTCGCGCACCCCGGCCAGCTCGCCGAGCAGGAACTCGTCACGATCCTCACGGTTCGCAACTCCGAAACGGCCCGCACGCTCGGGAAGGGTCATCGTCGCGAAGAGCTCACCGTCGAGCTCGGCCTCGTTGCCGAAGTGAACACGGACGACGCGTCAGAAGCCCTTGACCGCGCGTACCTGATGCTCAGCGACGTTGAGCAGGTCATTGGTGAGAACCCTGACTTGGGGCTGCCTCACGTCCTGTTCGCTCAAGTGCAGGGCTTTGAGCAACGCAGTTTCGTCGGTGACGGCAAGCGCGTCGTTGAGATCACAGTGGAAATCGCAGTTACAGCCAACAAAGACGTGGAGGAGTAGGCGAATGCCTTGGAAGTTCCTTGGAAACGACGAGGGCGTTCTGCCCGAGTTCGGGCTTGTTCAGCCCGGTGACGTAGTGGAAGTGCCGGCCGACCTGGTCGATGGCCTGAGTCCTGACATGTGGCAGGAAGTCAAGGCGAAGAAGTCAACCAATGACAAGCCTGCGGGCGAGGAGCAGAACTAATGGCGTATTCGGCTGGCGACCTTCAAGTCGCATTCGGTGAAGAGAGCACGTGGGGCACTGCAGTGACCCCAACGAAGGTCGTGGAGGTCACGTCTGAGAGCGTGAAGCAGACCATTGACCGGATCGAGTCCAAGGGACTGCGCACTCAGCGCATGTTGCTGTCAAAGACGGACTGGGCATCAGGCCAGATCGACGTGTCCGGTGATATTGAGTTCGAGGTGCAGAGCAGGGGCGCTGGCTTGCTGTTCAAGCACATGATCGGTTGCGCGACCCCGACCGCGACGACGCCCTCGGGTGGTACTTCGTCGAAGAAGTGGTCGCTCGCGATGTCCCCGACGGACACGACGGACGGCAAGAGCCTTACGTTCGAGGTTGGTCGCACCGACATCACCGGCACTCGGCATAAGTTCACTTACGCTGGCGCGAAGATCAACCAGTGGGAGCTGATGTGCAAGGCCGGCGAGACCGTCAACGGCAAGATCAACGTGGACGCGAAGAGCGAAACCGCAGCTGCGAGCTCGCCGACCACACTGACGTACCCGACCGGAACTCCCCTGGTGTTCGTTGGAGCCGCAATCAGCGTTGGTGGATCGACCGTGAGCGTCAAGGAGTTCGACATCAAGGGCGACAACGGCCTGAACACAAGCCGGTACATGCTCGGCAGCGCGAACAAGCTCGAGCAGCTGCAGACCTCATTGCGGTCCGTGACTGGTTCATTGACCGTTGAGTGGTCCGGCCTGACCGCTTACCAGCGGTTCGTCAATGGCACGCACGCGAGCCTGAGCGCAGTGTTCGCGACCGTCGCTGATATTGAGTCCGGCGTCAAGGGCAGCGTCACGATCACGTGCCCGGACGTAAGGTTTGACGGTGACACGCCCACGGGTGGCGGGCAGATCGTTGAGCACCCGCTCAACTTCGTGGTGGTCGATGACGAGTCCTCGGGCACGGCACCGCTCACCATTGACTACGTCACGCTCGACACGTCGCTCTGATCGTGGCGGGCTCGGGCGATATTGGCCTGACCGTCACTGATACGCAGGTCATAAACGCGTTGAAACGCTGCGACGAGGAATCGTTCAAGGCAATCAAGAAGCGATTCACTGACCTGGCTACTGACGGTAAGCGTGCCGTCGTTGCGAACACACCCGTGAAAACCGGGTTCGCGAAGTCGCATTGGAGCAAGCAGAGCGGCTGGACGAAGAAAAACAGCTTCAAGGCTCAGGTGACGATCAAAGGCTGGCCGAAGGGTGAGGCTCGTTACCCGTTCATTTTGGAGCACGGTCGCAAGGCTGGTGTGTCAGCGAAGACCGGGCGTGAAGTGACGGCGATGAGTCCGAGACCAATCATTTCGCCGGTGCGCGCGCGGTTTCAGTCGCGTGGTCAGAAGGCGTTGGAGCAGGCAACCAAGGACGCTCTCGCGGCGTTCGATAGATAGGGGGAAACAGGTATGGCCGACAACACGGTCACGAAGGTCAAGATCGAAAGCCAGGTCTACGAGCTGGACGCAGGGAACCTCACTTGGGGTGAAATGAGTCTTCTTGAGCAGACGATCGGCAAGCCCATCGGGCAAGTCGACTTCGAGAGCGCCACTGCAGTGCTCGCCCTCGCGTGGATTGCTCGTCGCAGGGTTCAGCCCACAGTGACGTACGAGGACATGCAAGCCCTGCCAATGGACGCCATTGAGGTCTTGGAGTCGGACCCTACGCCGGCCGTCGAGGACGGCGCGGTTACCACGGACGATGGGACTGGCAACCAGTCCTAGCAGTGCGGTTTGGGATACGCCCGTGGGAGCTTGAGTTGGTCACGGTCGAAGAGTGGAACAAGATGATGCGGTTCCTCGACGCTGAGGATCGTGAGAACAGGAAGGCGGCGCGCTAATGGCTCAACAAGCGGTACTGAAGCTCGTCGCTGACAACAGCCAGCTCACATCGAAGCTGCAGCAGTCAACGAAGGAAATCAAGCGCCTTGAGAAGCAAGTCAAGGCGTCCCAGAAGGGCATGGGCAAACCATTTGATGGTTTGAAGCACAGTGCCATGTCCAGTATCGGCCCGATGGCTGGTGTGGCGGCCGGCATGGCGTCGGTGGGTGGCGCGGCGGACTTCATTAAGGAGAGCGTCACTGAGACTCGCAACCTGGCGTTGGAGACGTCCAGGCTCGCTACGCAAACGGGCATGGACGCTGAGCAGTCAAGCGCGTGGATCAGTTTGGCTAAGGAACGCGGTATTCAGGCCGCGAAGCTGCAGTTGAATTTCCGCACGTTGTCACGGCAGATTCTTGGCGCGAACTCGGGCACGAAGTCCAGTGCCGAGCTCTTTACTCGCTTGGGTGTCAGTCAGCAGGCGTTGAAGTCACAGAACTTCCCCGCAGTGATTGGTGGTGTCGCGCAAGCGTTCTCGCGCATGAAGGATGGCGCTGAGAAGACCGCGATCGCTCAGAAGTTGTTTGGCAGGGCTGGTTCGCAACTCATTCCGATCTTGAACAAGGGCAAGGTCGGCTTGAGAGAGCAGCTTGCAGAAATGAAGAAGCTGCATTTGACGATCAACGGGCAGACTCTTGATTCAGCATCGAAGTTGAAGGTCGGGTTGCGCGAGCTCAATGGTCGGTTTGAGGGCTTGAAGGTCGCGATCGGAACGAAGATCATTCCCGTCCTCGCGCAGCTCATGCCGCATTTGACTTCGTTCATTGACGCCGTATTCCAGGGCGGCAAGGGCCTTGGCGGGTCACTTCACAACGCCCTGGTCAGTGCCGGTCACGCACTGCAGACGATGTGGACTCAGTTGAAGCCCGTCGTCAAGGGCATGGCCGACCTGATCGCCAAGCATCCCGGCTTGTTAGGTGTCCTTGCGGCATTCATGGCGTTTATGAAGGTCGCGAGCATGATTCGCGCCGTCACGGCAGCGTTTGCCGCGTTCAACATCGTCCTCGAGCTAAACCCGATTGTGTTCATCGCGACTGCGATCGTGGCAGCAGCGTTCCTTGTCATCACGCATTGGAAGCGAGTTAAGGGTGTTCTCGCGGCCGTTTGGAATTGGATCAAGGGAGCATTCAGGTCCGTAGCGAACGTCATCGTGACCGTTGCGCGAAGCGGGTTCCTCGGGCCCGCCGCGTGGATCATCAGCCGGTGGCGGCAGGTTGGTTCGTTCCTGCGTGGCTTGTTCGGTGGCATCGTCGGGTTCCTTGGTGGCATGATCGGCCGGCTTGGTGGGTTGGCGTCACGGATTGGCAGCGCGATCTACAACGGTATCTTGGGTGTGTTGCGCGGCCTCGGAGGAGCGATTTCCGGCGCTTTGAGTGGCATCGGCAGCGGCCTGGCCGGCGTCATAAACAGTGCCATTGACGTCGTCAACAGTGGCATCAGCAAGATCAACAGTGTTGCGAGCAAGATTCCCGGTGTTGGCACGATTGGCTTGATTCCGCATTTGGCTTCGGGTGGCATCGTGACTCGCCCGACGATCGCGCTGATTGGTGAGGCTGGCCCCGAAGCGGTTGTTCCGTTGAGTCGCGGTCGAGCCGGTGACCGGGCCCGCGTTCTGCGTCAATCCGGTGGCCTGGGCGCGGTCGAATACGTCTTCAACATCTACAACCAGGGCACACCACTCGATGAGAGCGCGTTGGCCGCGAAAATCGGGTGGCAACTGGCGAGCCGTGGGGTGAGCGCATGATTACGTCTGTCACATTGACGCCCGCATTGTCGGGCGCGAGCGCCGTCACATTGCACGGCAGCTCAACTCGCAAGCTCAGTCGCATACAAGGCCTTGTGGGGCCGCCCGCGCCTCGCGACATCACAAGCATCCGTCCGGGCATGGACGGCATCGTTGATCGCACTCGCAGCGTCGGAGAGCGCATCATCACTATCGAGGGCGAAGTGTGGGGCGCGACTGGTGGTGCTGCAGCAGCGGACTTCAGCACCGTGAACGAGGCGCTGTATTCAACAATGCTGTCGTCGGGCAAACTCACGGTCACATACGACAATGGTGACGTGCGTTTCTGCAACGTGAAGCTGTCCTCGTCAGTTGACATGAGCCTTGAGGGCCAGTCACGTGTCGTGTCGTACCAAACGCAGCTCAGGGCAGCTGACCCGCGCATGTACGCAAACACCCTCAAGACAATCACGTTGACCGCCCCGAGCTCATTGACTTGGACGGCGACGTCGGCGACGGCAACGAACGCGGGGACTGCACCCAGTCCCATGACCGTCGTGGTCACGGCGGGATCAAACGCGTTGAGCGTGTCCGAAATCGCCGTGACCGTCCCAACGACGTATGGGTCTCTCGTATCGCAAACGTACTCGAGCAGCCTGTTTTCGAACCCGTCATTGTCGATCGTGAGTCAGAACGCTAATGGCACTGGCATCAACGACATTCAAGTCAGCGGCGGCACGTCAGTTTCGTTTTATGCTGCGACACGCACTGCAACTAGTTTGTCGGGTGTGGCCGCCGCTAGTGAGTTTCCTGTCCTGTATCCGGGCACGAATAGCACGGTCGGGATACGTGCGGCGGCATCCAACGTGACGGGAGCAAGATGCGTGTTCTCGTGGTACGACGCGTTCTGGTAGGCGATGGCTAACCCTGTTTGGGCCGCGACTATTGAGACGAAGGATAAGGCCGTCCTGTCTTACGCGACAACGATCAACAGTGCGAAGCTTTCGTTCCCGCTTAACGACGCGGGTTCGCTCGAGTGCGATTTCCTTGTCGACGGCGAAGACACAAGCGCGATCCTGACGCAACTTGCATCCGGTGGAGTGTTCATTCGCATGATGCGCGACGGCACAACGCGGTTCTTCGGGCAGCTCGCGGACATGCAGCTCGACATCGCTGATGACGCGACCGTCACGACCCGCTGGACTGACCTGGCCGGCACGTACGACTACATGCAGCAACTTGACGGGTCTTGGCCGTATCGCGGCCAAACCGTCTACTTGGCGAACCCCGCAGTCAGCAGCACACCCAACGACATCGTGGACATTTTGCTAGGCAACACGTCCGGGTCGAGCTCGTGGACTGCGCCTGACCGCAAGCCTCTTATCAAGCTGACTCGTAGTGGTTCCGTCACAAGCCCGACGCGCAGCCTCGACATGACCAACAAGACGGTGTTGGATTGCCTTGTCGAACTTGGCAGTCTCGCTAACAGTTTCGATTGGTACGTCACGCCCGATTCGACGTTCACGATGGCATCGTCATTGGGGTCAGACAAGTCGGGGAGCGTCGTGTTGGACTTGTCCGACACGAACTTGCAGAACACTCAAAGCGTCACCGTGAAGTACCTGCCGCCCCGCAATCGCGTGTACCTCACGGGAACGGACGGCAACATCAGGCGCGTCAGCTCAGACGCTACGTCGATTACGAACTACGGGGCGTACGACTACCTTGCGGACGGTCCCAAAGCGGGCTCAAGCACCGAAGCGGACATTACGGACTCCAGGTTGCGTGCTTCGTGGCGTCAGATCATGGAGGTCACGGTCGAGCCAGCCGTTGGCCCTCAACCGTGGGTTGACTATTACTTGGGTGACAGGGTTGCGTTGAACGTGACTCGAGCGTCGTTTGAGTATTCGGGCAAGCAGCGAATCAACCAGATTGACGTGTCCTTCAACGATGAACTCGTTGAGACTGGCGTGAAGCTCACATTTGAGGTGATCTAAGTGACGGACTTTCAACGCCCACCAAACTTGACCAACACTCTGCGCGCCGTGGACAGGCAGGTGCAGGCGCATGAGGCGTTCAATCGAGGCGTTGGTCAAGTGCTGTCGTTCGATGGCCCGTTTAGTGTTCGCACGGACTCAGCTGCATATCAAATCCCGGCTTACACATGGTCGTTGGTGAAAGGAAAAATCAGCACTTTCCTCAAGCCCGTGATCGAGATTTACGCGCAAGGGCTAGGAAGCACAAACGGCGCGGGAAAATACGCCTACATGAGCGTCTACATTGACGATACGCCAATCTACGCTGACACCTTGTTGCAGTGGGGAACGTCAGGTGCTGCCGTCACAAACGAGCGTCGCCGCACTATCCCCGGCTCAGCGCAGGGCACAGCCAGTCGACTTGGCGGTTTTATGATCTTGCAGCTGAACACGTCACAGTTTCCATCCAGTGACGTGCATGACATTGAAATCACTCTTGAGGGCGTGGGTCCCAGTGCAAACTGCACGATCAGCGACGTCCAAATCGTGACCCGCGTTCTCTAAACATCCACTACCCATCGAGACAATGCCCACTGACGACGCCACGAGTTTCCTGATGAAAGAGATCGAGTCGATCAAGACGACCGTCGAGAAGACACGCGATGACGTAGTCGACGTCAGGGAGCGCGTCACGCGCCTCGAGGCAAACGATGAAGTGCGGCTCAAGAGCCTGAACCGCATCCAGTGGGGCATTGGCATCGCGGTCACGTCCGTCATTGGTGGCATTCCAGTCCTGTTCCTCATTTGGGACAGGCTCAGCAACTAGACCCGAGGGGGTTCTCATGGAGATTGTTAAGCGCGGTTCGCGAGGACGGGCAGTGGTCGCACTCAAAAAGCGTCTGAGGGCGCACGGGTTCTGGAAACTCGTTTGGGGTTTCACGTCGGGCTTCGGGCCCATTACGGAATCGGCCGTGCGTAGGTACCAGGCCGCTAACGGCTTGACGGTCGACGGACAGGTTGGGCCTCAAACGTGGGCGTCGCTGAACAGCACCCCGATTAGCGGCAAGGGCGAGCGTGCTCGAGCAGTCGCTTGGGCGAAGAGCCAAGTGGGTGTGACGGAGCGGCCGGCCGGGTCGAACTGGGGTCACCCCGTGCAGGATTGGATCGTTGAGGCCGGGTATAACGAGCCCGAACCGTGGTGTCAGTGTTTCGCGAATCAGGTTGGTAAGGCCGGAACTCGCGGACGTTTGAAGAGCCGTTGGTTCGGCGGGTACACCGTGTCCGTCGTTCAGATGGCGCGTCGTGGTGAGCGTGGCCTTAAGCCCAGGTCGCTCGCGACCGTTCAGGCCGGCGACTGGGTTTACTTCGACTGGGGTTCCGGCATCGCTCACGTTGGCGTGTTCCTCGCTCACAACAGCGACGGCACCATTCAGACAATCGAGGGCAACACGTCATTTGATTCGTCCGGTGACCAGTCGAATGGTGGTGCCGTGGCGCACAAGGTTCGTCCCCGGAGCGCGGTCGCAGCGTGCGTCCACGTTCCCTACCGCAGTTAGGAGTCAGCATGAACAAGGCAGCATCGGCAGCTCAGGGACTTGTCGCGGCGCTCGCGTCGGCACTTGTCGCATCGGGTGTCATTGACGGTGAGACCGTGAGCGTGTGGCAGCCCGTGATCGTCGCGGCGATCGCGTTCGCCGCCGCGATTGGCATTCACAGTGTGAGGCCACCGAAGCAGTAGGTCCGTATCAGGTTGATACGGAAAGTAAAGTTTGCCCGGTGAGGCTTTAGGCGCGATCTAGTGTCCTAAAGGTTCTCAAGTGATGTACTGCTGGCCCCTTCACCCTTCGGGGTGAGGGGGCCTTTCGTCGTTCTTGGGGCGCAAGCAAACCAGCACGCAGGTTGCGTACCGTCCGACCTTTAGCCCAGCATTTGTGGAGATTCCTATGCCTGGTGCTCGTCACGAATGGCCGGACGTCGACACGGTCGCTGAGATCGTTGCTCAGGCCTCGAGTTGGGAAGAGGTCGCGGAACGCATGGGCAAGCCGCGTTCAACGGTTCAGGCGTTCTGTCGCCGGCACAAGATCGCGGCGCCGAGCACAAGTAAGGAACGCAGTTTCGCGTTTGACTCGACCGTGGACGTGCCTGACGAGGCGGAGCTTGGGAAGGTGCGCGAGCTAATTGTCGAGGAGGGCTTGAACCCCGACGAGTGGATTGTCAGTCGCATACGGTTGAACAGGTACGGCGATCAAGAGCAACGTCGCGTTGATTTGACGCCCCGTGAGGACGTCTTGTTGCCCGTTCGGTCGGATGGGTGGCGTCCGCCTCGCAAGGCGCGTGTGAAGCCGTCAGAGGGCCGTGTGGGCTTGTTTCCCGATCAGCACGCCCCGTTCCATGACCCGTTGGTTCACGAGGCCGCGTGCCAGTGGATCAGGGATGCGAAACCGAGCAAGATCGTGTGCCTCGGGGACCTCACCGACAACCCGTCAGTGAGCCGGCATCGCCGGACCGGGCATGAACCGTCGCTGCGCGAATGTATGCAGGGCGGCTATGACGTGCTGCGCGGCTATTGCGAGGCGATTGTCGAGGCTGGCATGACCGTCGGGCCCGACGGGTGCGAAGTGATCTTGCTGCCCGGCAATCACGACGAGGAGCGCATAAGGAACACGCTGGCGGACAAGGGCCTGTCCGAGATCGCGAACTTGACGCAGGTCGGGTCCGACATTCCGATTCATTCGCTTGAGCACATCATGCGTTTGGACGAGCTGGGCGTTCAGGTGCAGCGCCCACCAGCTGGGTACGGGTATCAGCACGCCGAGTACAGGGTCACACCGAACCTGCTTGCGGTTCACGGGTGGGTCGCGAAGAAGGGCAGTGGCGCGAGTGCGTTGGCGACGCTCGACAAGGTCAACGAGAACGTCGCCCAGGGCCACACGCACCGTCAAGCGCTCGTGTTTCACACAAGGTGGATTGGTGGCCGGCCGCAGTTGTTGACCGCTGTCGAGGCCGGAACAATGGCGTTGATGGAGCAGAGCGCCCTGGGCTACGCCAATAGACCGGACTGGCAAAGCGGCTGGTGCGTCATGGAAGACCACGGTGACGGGGTCACGTTCGACTTTGCAACGAAGGACGGGGATCGCGTCAGGTGGCGCGACGCCAGCTACGAATGAAGGGGGACACAGTGCAGGTAGTCGAGGAATGCAATCACGAGGTCGGTAACGATCCGAGGCGCGCGTCGGAGTGCCTGAAGTGCGGCAGGACGTTGCCGGCCGCAATGATCCGTGACCCTGAGCGCGAGCTCGCACTGCTCAAGCGCCACACGGAGCACAAGGGTTTGGCGCAGTACGCGTTGAGCCAAGTGCAAGCCAGGGCTGGCGTCGATCGGCCGTGGCAGGGCCTCGCGCACCGTGACTTCGGCCGCGAAGCCTTTGAGGAAGTCATCGACCTCTGCGCCTACATGCTCGGAAGGGCACAGCAGCGCGACCTACAGGGCCACGAAACCGAGCTAAGCGTCTCAGAGAGCATGGTCTTGTTCCACGCCCTTGAGGCGCTCAAGGCACTGCTCGCAGCTGACGACGACTGACCCGTAGAAACCACTGGTTGAAAACCATTAGTCGTGGCTGTAGGTTGCGCGGCATGAATCACCCATCACAGTTCCCCTGTTGCGGGGGGGGGGGGCATTCAATGCCCACCCATCCCGTTACCGACCGTTTGGTAGGTTCCAGCACCCATGATCGACTGGGAGACGGAAACATGGAAAGTCGGAATGCTCATCGACCGCGCGGCACAAACCCTGCCATCAGGCGACCCTGACCGCGATCTACTCGAACGCTTGTCTAACGCTTTGGCTCGAGCAAACGAGCTACGCGACGAGCAATCAGCGGTGCCAATCGCTCAGCGAGTCGGTCTAGTTCCTCGTCCGTAAACCGCTCGTCAACGGGCGTGTCACTGACCAGGTCGTAGAGATCGCGCAAGTCGACGCTGAAGCCTTCAGCGATCCTGCGTAGCGTTGCTGGCTGAGCTCGCGTGTTCCTGCGCTCAAGGTTCTCCCACGTCTTGAAGCTGATGCCCGCTACGTGAGCTGCTTCGGCTTGCGTTAGCGGCCCGCGTAACGCCTTCAATTTCGCTGCGAGCTTCGTGCTACCGGGCTTAGGGGGGGGTTGAGCCATTGAGGGAGCGTACCGCCCCCCCGAACTTGTAGGAAGGAGAAAGCCCATTCATGTGGAAACTGCGCAACGTGCGGCAAGAAAGCCGTCGGTAAAGTTGCGTACCGTCCGCAGGTCGGTATACGGTGCGCCGCAATCCAGACCAGGAGGGATTCACATGGACGTAGCAATCGCATTCGCAGTCGCTGCAGGGATGCTCGTGTTCTTGCCGTTGCTCGCACTGAGCATCGTCAAGGACATGCGCAACATGCGCGCAGCTGAGGCGTATTGGGAGACACAGAACAGGTTGGCGCGACGCCTTGAGGCATTGCCGCCGTTTGACCGCGACCGGTTCTGGACGGACATTGACGAGTTCCGCACTGAGGTTTCGCGTTGAGGCTCGCTGACCGCATCCCGATGAAGATCGCCTTGAAGCGCGCCCGTAGGGCAGCTCGTGTGCGTCGCGTGTTGACGCCGGAGCAGAAGGTGCGCGCGTGGTTCCCGAACCTGCCCGTGGAGGACGAGGCATGAGCGGCCTGCAGGGGTACACCGAGGTCGCTGACCGCATCGCCATGTTCTACGAGCGTTACCCCGAGGGGTCGATTCGCACGGAGAGCGTTGAGTTCCTCGAGGTCGACGGCAAGAGCGCCGTCTTGGTTCGCAGCGCTTGCTACAGGACACCAGGCGATCCGACGCCGTCGTCAGGGACAGCGATGGAGCTGATCCCCGGCAAGAACAAGGTTGTTGCCGGCAGCGAAGTCGAGGTTTGCGAAACGAGCAGTTGGGGCAGAAGCCTTGCGGCGCTCGGACTGGGCGGCAAGGTTGCCAGCGCGGACGAGCTGCGCGCGAAGGGCGTTACACAGGCGTCACAGAAGCCGGACACGATCACGGCATCGCAGGCGAAGTCCATCGCGGAGCTCGCAGCTGAGAAGAACGCGACCACAGCTGAGCTGCGCAAGCTCGTCGCTGAGGTCATGGGCAAGCCCGTCAACGACGCGCGCATGTTGGACCTGACGTTGGAACAGGCAGCGGCGGTCACGGAACGTTTGGCGGCGCGGTCGTGAGTCAGCGCATGAACGCCGAGTGGGTCGTCCGGTGGGGCACCAACAAGAACATGTGGCCCGCTGAGACGTGTGACTGGGTTGCGCACACGCTCGCAGTGCCGGAGCGCGAAGCAGGGCAGTCGTGCGTCACGTACATCGCGTTGGTTCTTGAGCGGCACACGGACCCGCACGGCGCGTTCGCGCGCTTGAAGACCGTGTTCGAGGGTTTGCCCGACGGGAGCATGACCCCGGAGGATCACGCGGCCGAGGCTCGACGTGAGCGCGCGCACTACGACCGTTGGCGACGAAATTCCAGTGACCCCACTGGGCAAGTGAACGGATGGGTGTCGTGAGCGGCAAGCGATCCCGACACAAGGGTGCTCGAGGCGAGCTCAGGGTGCGCGACGTGTATCGCCGGCACGGGTTCGACTGCCGCCGCAACTTCGGGTCAGGCAGCCAGGGCATGGGGGACCTGATCGGCAACGACATGCCCGTCGTGCCCGAGGTCAAGAACACTGAGCGCGTCACGTTGTGGCCGTGGGTTGAGCAGGCCCAGAGTGGGATTCGCCCACCGTACGGCGAGGACGAGTGGTGCCTGCACATCACAGGCAACAACCGTCCGTACGTCGTCGTGATTGACGAGGCGTACTTCATGCGCCTGCTCGTCGACTCACGCAACGTGCAACGCGCCCTGCTGCCGGAGGAGCTTCGGTGACCCAGAAGCAACGCGTGCTGCGCGCCCTCGAGCGCCAACAAGGACTCGGCGTGAAGACCACGGACTTCGACGCCGGCCAGGTCATCGACGGTGGCAAGCCCATTCGTCGACTCGCGGCCCGCATCGGTGAGCTGCGCGACGACGGTTACACGATCCGCAGCACCACAAGGAACGGGATTTGCACGTACACGCTGATTCCTAGGACTGCGCCTTTCGTGGGTTCTGTGTTGACCACTCCGTTGACGGGGGACTCCGAGGTCGTGGTGACCAGTGAGAACGGGGCGGAGTGGTCAACAGAGAGTGCTGCGATAGCGACTCCCGTGTCGGGGCGGGCACTGGAGTCGCTTTCAGAGGACTACATCGACGAGGGGGAGTTGCTGTGGGTATGAACAACGAGTTCGACCATTTGCCCGGTAGCTCGAAGGGCACTTGGGTTGAGCAGGCCCGGCGTGCGCGTGAAGCCGGGAGGCATTACCGCAGACGGTGTCGCGCCCTGTCGTTTCAGTTGGACATCGCTGAGAAGCGCTGCAAGGCGTTGGAGCGCGAGAACGCGTTACTTGAGGCGCAGGTCGAAGTTTTGGAGCTGACCATTGAGGGAATGCGCCGCACTGGCGGCCGGCCACGAGAGGACGCAGTCTGATGGCCTGGTTCCGCGCCGACGATCGCATCTGCGAGCACCCGAAGTTCATCGCTGCTCGAGCACGTGGCGGTCATTCCGCCCTGGGCGTCTGGTTCCACGCTGGAACGTGGTCGAACGCGATGCAGACCGACGGGTTCATTCCGAACACGTGGGTGATGCTCAACCGCGCCGAGACCGAAGCGGCAGTGCTCGCGGAGGTCGGGTTGTGGCATGAGGACGCGTCGCGTGATGGGTGGCAGATGCACGACTACGCCGAGTACCAGCCCACGAAAGCGGAGCTGGATGCGAAGCGTGAGAAGGACTTGGAGCGCAAGCGGCGTGGTGGTTCCACGAGTGCGACGAAGCGTTCCGCGCGGAATCCGAACGGAATCCAAACGGAAGTTTCAAGTCCCGTACCCGTACCCGAACCCGTCACACCACTTCGTGGTGTGAAGCGCGGCGCACGTCTTTCAGAGAAGGAGATTCGGACCAGACAACGACTCGGCCTCGATGCCGAAGGACCAGGAGGAACAGCAGCATGAACGAGATCACTGAGATCAGGGACGCCCTTGCTGAATGGGCTGCAAGCGCAACTCAAGGCAAGAAAGACGCCCTGAGGGTTGAGCTTGAGGCATTGATGGCGGAGTGGAAGCCCTCGGTCATTGACCGCATCAAGAACGCGTCGACTTCGGGGACGGTTAGGCGGTCACGGACGCCTAAGGAGTACCAGGAAGCCGAAATGGGTTTCCTGCTTGCCGCTATTCGCAGGTCGAAGAAGCCGGTCAACCCGAGCGACCTCAAGTCGCTGTTCGTTGCGGAGTTTCCGCAGTACGGAGACCCCGGTCGCAACCCGTTGAACGTCGTCACGACGCGTCTTCGGCAGCTGTACCGCGACGGCAAGATCGACGTGAGCCCGCGCCCAGCGGTCGACGTGAACAACTGGAAGCCGCGCAAGCACGACGCGATTACTGCTCGCGGCGCGACGTTCAAGAGAACGTCAATCGACGTGCAGCGGCCGGGCCTTTGGGGAGGTGAGGTTGCATGAGCGCGCTCAAGCAGCCGCAACCCGCTGACGGGCCGACCGTTCGGGATCACATTCGCCGCGAGTACCGCAAGGTCATAGCGAGCCCGTCGAATCGTCAGGGCAGCGACATTCCCGGCAAGGTCGCGGATCGCGTTAGCAAGGCCATGCAGCCCGCCGAAAAGATCGTCGCGTTTGACGCTTATGTGCGGCAGTTGTGTCGCGCTGAGATCAAGGACATCAGGAACAGTCACATCCCCGAAGATGATCAGTCGGCGTCGCAAGGTGGCCGGCCGAATCAGCGATGGGTTGCTACGCCGTTCGACAAGTCGATCGAGTGCGGGTCCGTGTGGAAGACCCTCGGTGAGCTGACGGTCGAGGACTGCGAACTGGCGATTGAGAGTTACGCGGTTCGCGTCAGGGGATTGTCGGCCTCAATGCAGCGGTTTGAGGGCTTGCGTGACCTGATGCTCGCTGAGGGTGCGGATAAGGCGCGCGAGTTGCCGGAGTCGGCCCTGTTGGAGCTTGGGTTCTGATGAACCGCCGCCACGACCATAAAGGACCCGAAAACCAGACGTCTCGCGTCGTGGCGCAATCTTTATGCGTCCAGAGTCCCTTTGTTTTCCAAGCGGATTACGGCGCACACACTTCGCGCGCGCATAGCTCAATCGCAGCCCAGCTCTGCTTCCGCGCGCACATCTTCAACGCCCGGCCAGGGTCGCCCCGGTTGCCAAGGAGGACGCGCCGGGCACATCTGCCAATAACGCCAAGTCGGATTAACCAGGAGGAGCAATGGACCAATACATGATGATCGGCTTGACCGCCGAACGCGTCAACGAACTTGAGGCGGTCAGGATCGCCGACGAGAACCGAGTCAGGTCAATCACGCAAGCTGCCGACGCTCGAGAAGCAACACTTGATCACATCGTCGCGGTAAAGGACGGTATCGCCGACCTCGAAACGAAAGCGATAAAGCAGCTAGAACGGGAACTCAAAAACTTGCCCGCCACCTACCAGTGGGTCAGTGAAACACCCGGCCTCGGAGCGAAGACCGTCGGTCGTCTGATCGGGGCTCTTGGTAACCCCGCATGGAACTTCATGCACGACCGCCAGCGTCGCGGCCCCGCCGAACTTTGGGCGTACATGGGCCTGCATGTCGTCGAAGGTCAGGCACCTCGTCGCAGGCGTGGTGAGCGCGCGAACTGGAGCACCGAAGCAAAGACACGAGCGTTCCTGTGCGCCGAAGGGTGCGTGAAAGCAGTCGGTGGCGAAACTAAGTCGGGGGCCGTCAGGAAACGCAGCCCTTATCGCGACGTCTATGACGCCGCACGAGAGAAGCACGCCGAGGCCGTGCACACCACCGATTGCGTGAGGTGCGGCCCGAGCGGAAAGCCAGCACAGCCCGGATCGCCGCTTGCCGACGGCCATAAGCACGCTCGAGCGATGCGCGAAGTGATGAAGGCCATTACCCGCGACCTGTTCCTCGCGTCGCGTGACGACAACGAGCGGTTTGAGCGTGCGATGTACGCAAGGGACGACCGGAGCTGATCGTGACGCGCCAGGAGTGGGACAGGATCGCCGCCGTGCTCGATTGCTGCTGGCCCGGTCACTTCGGTGAAGCCAAGAGCGCAACGTACTGGGCGGTACTCGGCAATCGGCCGGCCCGTCAGGTCGAGGACGCCGTCAGGCGCGCCGTCGACACGGCCATGAGGTACAGGCCCACGCCGTCGGAGCTTGTCGCCCTAATGCGTGAGGAGACGAGCACCGTGGAGTCCAGGCGTGAGGAGTGGCGCGCGATCTACACGAGGCGGTACGGAGATGCTCGAGCGGACGAGCTCGTGGCGTCATTGAACTTCGGGGATGGCAGGGCACTCAATGCGTGACCTGATTCCCGTCGGATTGTTGTTCGCGTACGCCGTCGTGGTGGGCGTGGCTTGTTGGTGGTGGAACGAATGAAAGGAGACGGGGTGACGGTTGAGGAGCAGCGCATCAGCGCGTTGCGTAAGGGCAACGACATCAGGTTGCGGAACTCACGGTTGAAGCGGTCGTTGAAGGAACTGGGGCCAGCTGCGAGTCGCAGGGCCGCCGTTGACGTCATTGAGAACTTGCATGACCACGAGGGCGCTGAGCGCATGAGGGTCGTGACGTACCTCGAGGCGATCAAGCACGCGGGCCCGGTAAGCGTGAACCGTTGGCTAAACCGCGCGGGCATCACGCCCACACGCAGGTTTCAGGACTGCACGCACAGGCAGTTGCAGGCGTTGGCCGTCGAGTTGACGGCTAGTGCTAATCGAATGGAGAGGAGTCGTAAGGAACATGGCCGTTGATCACAACGTCGTATCGCTAGTCGGGCGCCTTACCAGAGACCCGGAACTCAGATCGCTGGGCGAGCACACCGTCGCGAACTTCTCGCTTGCCGTGAACGGACGAAAAGACACCGTCTCGTTCTTTGACTGCGTCGCTCGGAACCACTTCGCGTCAGTGCTTGAGCGATTTGCTGGCAAAGGCAAACAGATCGCGGTGCGCGGCGAGCTTCGTCAGGAGCGATGGGAGAAAGACGGCCAGAAGCGTTCGAAGGTCGTCGTGAGTGTCAGTAACGTGCAGCTGCTTGGAGGTCGCGAGGCGACGTCAACGGCAGCTGGGGAGATCACGACGGATGACGGGTTCGATCAGCCGAAAGCCGTGAGCACGGAGGACATCCCGTTCTGATGAAGCGTCGCGACTGGACAAAAGCTAGGGCGAAGGTCGAGGAGGAGGGCCGGTGTCGGGTCTGCCGCAAGGCGGGCCCGGTCGACCCGTTGTGTCGGTTCTGTCATTCGCGGCAACACTCGCAGGGCTTGGACCTGTTGCCGTACTTGACACTCGAGGAGCAGGTGCAGGCCGTCAAGAACGCCGGCGGCATTGTCGGGGCGTACCGCCATGCGACGGGGGAGCGGCTGCCATGAAGCGCAAGAGCCGTTTCTTGAGGATGTGGGACGACGCGATCGAGGAGGCGACCCTGCATCACTCGCAGGGCACCGTGTACGAGTTCGACGACGACCCCGAAGGTGGCCCGTACCCAGTGCTGCGCGTAGCGGCTCGGACAATGCACGCGGCGTTCATGCAGCCGAAGCCACCGAAGTACGACCCGGAGCGCGACAAGTGAGCACGATTACGCTCCCGGCCCCGCACTCATTTTGGCGAGCTGACAACGGGCGCATCATCATGGTCACCGGCTACCACGTCGAGCCGTCCCGGCACGGTCGCAAGCCAACAACCCTCGTGCACTTTCGCTACGGCGCGAAGGCGTGGGAAGTGTCCTCAGCGCACTCGAAGGTCTGGGATTCCGAGTTTGAGCCCGCCGAGTGGGATGAGTTCCAAGAGGTGGGCGCGTGAGCGCAACCGTCCACAACCTCGCGGACGCACGCCGACCAACGTCAACGATCGACTGGAACGAACCACTCGTGACCAAGTCCCAGTTAGCCGATCACCTCGGGTTCAGTACCCGCTGGGTCGAGTTGCGTGTCGCGGAAGGTCTGCCGCACTACCGAGTCGGGGGTAGGCTCAGATTTCACAAGAGCCAAGCGACCAGGTGGCTCGTGGACAGGGAGGATCACCAGTGAGCGTGTTCAAGAACGAGCGGGGCAAGTGGATCGTGCAGGTCTACGACGGTGCGACCCGCAGGATGCGGCACGTCGGGACGTACCCGACGAAGCGTGAGGCACTTGACGCCGAGCACAGGAACCGCGCGTTGGGCCCAGCGTCGAGCGTGACCGTCGCTGACTTCGCCGACAGATGGATGATCGACTACCCACGCCCGAAAGCCAGCACCCGCAAACACAACACGGAGCGCGTCCGGCAGTTCTCGGAGACGTATGGCAACCGTCGCCTCGCGATGATCGACCGCCGGACCGCGAGGGCGTGGGCGTTGGAGCACCCCGGCGAACTGTCGGCACTCAGGGCGATGTTCTCGGACGCGTTGAACGACGACCTTGTGCACACCAACCCGTTCGCGAACCTCGGGCTCAGGCAGAAGCGAGCGAAGCGCGACCTGCAACCCGACTGGCTCAAGGAAAGCGACGTGCTCACGCTCGCTGACATTGCCCTCGAGGTGCACGATCAGGTGACTGGCCGCATGGTCAAGGCCGCAATCCTCACTAGTGCCTACACGGGCGTCAGGCCCGGTGAACTCTTTGCTCTTGAGCACCGTGACGTGCTGGACGGCGAGCTGTGGGTCACGAAGGCGTTCAGCTCAAGCACGAAGGAACTTGGGCCACCAAAGAACGGCAAGCCTCGCCGCATCGTCCTGCCGCGTGTCGCACAGGCCGCGATCGAAAACACGATGCCCTTGCATGACTCACTTGTGTTCACGAGCCCGTCCGGCCGGCAGTTGTACCTGAGTGCCTGGCACAACCTTTGGAACCCCGTCAGGCAAGCGTTCAAGTCACGATCGGGCCACGAGGGCAAGCTCGCGTATTACGAGCTGCGGCATTGGGCTGCGACGCACATGATCCAACTTGGCCTCAGCCCGAGTGATGTTGGTTATCAGCTCGGTCATGTCGACGGCATCCTCGTCATGAACACGTATTCCCATCCGTCGGAGGAGCAGGCACGTGAGCGCATCCGGCAAGCGTTGGACAATAGGAATGCAGCATGAGTGACTATCGCAGCCATGACTTCAAGGTGGGGCATTGCGAGTGCTTCGTTGAAGCGTGGGACGCGGACGAGCGCGACCCTGCCGGACTGATGATTCATTACGCGCTGCCCGCAACTGCGGAAAGCCCATCGCATGGCAATGCTTGGATCGAGGACGACGTTGCAGGGTTTCGCATGCTGGCACACAAGATCCTCGCGGCGTGCGATGCACTCGAAGCTGGCGGACCACACACAAACCACACACGGGACGCTTCAGAAGCCCAGTAGCTTCGTGAACTTTCGCACCTGATGAAAGACTCTCCCCGACTAGTTCAAAACCTGCGAAGCGACGCGCAGAAGCGCGAAGCTCGCAGGGCATTCGGAGCGTCGAGTGCACACACGCCGTATGTGGATTGTGTGGTCGAACCGGCTGGTTTCGCGGCGGACCACACACAGACCACACACGCGACGGGCCCGAAACCACACACGCCCAGCGACGCGACATCAACGCTGGGCCGCCAACTCGACGAGCGCATCAGGCTCAGGCTCGCGCAGCTTGAGGTGCTACCCGGCCCCGTGAGCGGGAAGGGCGTTGAGCAGTCATCGCAGGGCGTGGAGCGTGCGTTGCCCGTCTCATTGTCTGGCAAGGCAAAAGGCGTCGATCGCGAAACGGACGTGTTCGTGTTCCGCATCAGGATCAGTCGAGCAAAGAGCATTCCGGCGAAGGTCGCGGTGTTGCGTTCGTTGAACGACGCGATCGCGACGATCACGGTATCGAAGCGTAAGGGCCGCCCGGAGTTCGACCTGTCGGTGAAAGAGGGCCGCATTGCAGCAGGACGGCTCAGTGAGACTCACGGCGTCAGGTGGGCGTGTGAGGCATTGGGTGGCGTGCCGGAGCGCACAATGCGCAGGTACCGCGACGAGTACCGCAGGGCCGCATGAAGGCACTCCTCGTCATCCTCGCCGTGTTGCTGATGGCGCAACCAGCGGCCGGCCAGTCGCTCGAGCATCGCGTCAGGGTCGCACCCGTCGGCCCGAGCTGGGGGCCAGTCTTGTCAACGTACACGGGTGGCTACTACTCCACGGGCCTCGTCAATCAACTCTGGCCGAAAGCACCGAAGGGACCACGCAGGGGAATCATCCTCGAGGCGTGCATCCGACATCGCGTGCCCTGGCGACTCCTGTTGGGCGTGTGGGGTGCCGAGTCAACGTTCGGACGGGCCCAGTCGCACTTCGGGCTGACCGGGTACTTTCCGGGACGTGGCACCAGCGGGTCGTTCAGTCGTGACGCCGACCTCGCTTCCGGGTTGTTCGCTCGCCTGTACCGCGCACGGCATGGACGGAGCGCGTTGTGAAAGTGCTGAACGGTGATTGCCGTGACCTGTTCGCCGGACTGGATGACGACTCGATTGACGCGATCGTCACGGACCCCCCTTACGAGCTGGGGTTTATGGGCAAGGCGTGGGACGCGTCGGGGATCGCGTATGACCCCGTCGTGTGGACTGAGGCGTTGCGCGTCCTGAAGCCCGGTGGTCATCTCCTTTCGTTCGGTGGCTCACGGACGTATCACCGAATGGCTTGCGCGATTGAGGACGCCGGGTTTGAGGTCCGGGATCAGATCATGTGGCTGTACGGGTCCGGGTTCCCGAAGTCGCTGAATGTCGGCAAGGCCATTGACAAGGCAGCTGGGGCTGAGCTTGAGGTTGTGAGGCAGAGAAGGCAGCGAGGCAAGCCCGATGGAGTTGCGCCGTTCAATCTGGCATCAAGCCCCGTTGAGCTGATTACTTCCCCGGCCACCGATGCTGCAGTTCAGTGGGACGGCTGGGGAACCGCTCTAAAGCCCGCGCATGAACCGATTGTGGTGGCGCGTAAGCCCCTTACGGGAACT
>Ga0114963_10000811_pt1 | contig 21318 bp, 18 predicted proteins | sample C_131016_EF_Meta_FD_87019 | JGI IMG/M metagenome (GOLD analysis project Ga0114963, IMG submission 87019) | Freshwater microbial communities from Lake Croche, Canada to study carbon cycling - C_131016_EF_MetaG | ecosystem: Environmental > Aquatic > Freshwater > Lake | place: Lake Croche, Canada...
ACTAATGGAAACAACTCAAGATCAAATCAATAACTACATCATTCTCTCAGAAAAATTCACAAGAACAGTGCCCAACACACCAGAATACACAGACAGGTTGGCAGAAGAAATAGAACTGATAACAACTCAGAGATTCACTCCTCATTTTCTCAGAGTTTTGGAAGTACTTGATCTAACGCGAGACATCCCGCACATAACACGAGGTTCAGCAGGCAGCAGTTTGGTCTGCTGGCTGTTGGGCATAACTGATGTGGACCCTGTTGCACACAACATCCCACTGGCACGTTTTATCAATCCCCTGCGAGACGACTTGCCAGACATAGACATTGATTTTCCCCACAACAAACATAAAATCGTGCTGGAACGCATCTACAAACATTGGCCAGGTCGTGCAGCAAGATTGTCTAATTATGTCAAATATCGTGAGAAAAGTGCCAAGAAAGAAGCGGCAAAACGTGTGGCAGGTATCACTAGCAAGGCCATGAAAAATTCAAACATTGACTCATTGATATCAAAGGAAAATAAACAAGAATACCTAGCATTACAACATCGCCTCCTGGGAAAAAAACGCTGCATCAGCAAGCATCCAGGCGGTGTGGTGGTATTTGATCAACCTCCTGCTAGAAGCCTCATACGCGAAGACAATCAGATATTGCTAGACAAGAACGAAGTCAAAGATCTAGCTCTGCTGAAGATAGACGTGCTCAGCAATCGAGGACTGGCACAGTTGACAGACTGTCGTGGACTGCATCCCATGGACTATCCCAGCGAAGATGACGCAACTGTGGAGAATCTAGCCGCTGGTAGAACTCTGGGTGTGGTGCAGGGGGAAAGTCCAGTCATGCGACGCACACTGATGAGTCTGAAACCCACCTGCAAGGATGATCTAACCATAGCAACTGCACTGATACGCCCTGCTGCTGTCACTGGTAGAACCAAAGGCACGTTCTTTCGTGAGTTTATCGGTCATAACAAAATGCCCGGTGCGCTGCAGTACAGAGATGGCCTGGTATTCGACGAAGATGCCATATCACTGATTGTCAGAGAGCTGGGCTGCGATGACTTTCATGCTGACATGTATCGCCGAGGTTTCATCAAGAAAAATGAAGAAATGATGTGGGACTTTTTGTCTAGGATTGGCACCCACAAACACAAGCAAGACATTCTTCATCTACTGTCCAACATGGACGGGTTTGGTCTTTGCAAAGCGCATGCCATCAATCTGGGCAGTCTTGTCTGGGCATTGACCATGGAAAAAACACATGATCCCAAGACATTTTGGTTGGCAGCACTGCAGAACAACTGTTCTATGTATCGTCCCTGGGTACACATAGAAGAAGCCAAACGTTCAGGATGGCGTATAGAAGGTTGGAAACGTCCTTGGTTGATTGACGGCGACACGCTCTACAATGAAGGATGGCGTGTGCCACTGTTTGACAGTCATGCAGATCAGGTGAGAAAGATGGGATTTTGGACACATGAAGAATTCATGCCAGGATGTTACTACACTGAATTTGGTAATATTGCTGCATTTAGAGGCATGATTGCAGCACATAGATGCTATAATCAGGGTGAAAAACACCATGTCACATTTGCCAGCATAGGTTGCGGCACCATCGAACTGATTGATATAATATTGCAAGGCGCTATACCCTGTGGCAAGTATGATCTACTAGAGGGCATGGGAACAGTTGAATTTCGCAACGGGGTCAAAAGCATAATGGTCAACAAGTTCGAAGCGCAGCAGGTTTGAACGGTTGTTTTGAATGATTCACTGCTGGCCAGTGAATAAATACCTACATAATGGAGACCAAGCATGGCAAAAGCATCATATCAATTGGTACAACTAGTACCAGAAGTCAACCCAGAAACCGGTACCAAATACGTGATATCAGTACCAACCAAGGGCACCAAGGCCAGCACAAAAATACGCCTGCGGAAATATGATCCAGTACTGCGTCAACATGTTTGGTTTGTGCAGAAAAAACTGCCAAATCCCAAAGCCTAAACAACCATGGAACATTTTTTTCAAAACATAAATGGGTGGTTTGGCCCCAATGACCAACAATGGTACAAGATCTGCGTTGAACGTGCTGATAACAACGCACATTTTGTAGAAATTGGGTCTTGGCAAGGCAAAAGTGCAGCATTTTTAACCGTAGAAGTCATCAACAGCGGTAAAAAAATCAAAATTGACTGTGTAGACAGTTGGGAAGATTTATGGATGGGCACAGCAGGGCCGGTTAAAAAATACAAAGGCCAAGAAGTTTTTGAAAAATTTCTAGAAAATATGAGCCCAGTGCATGGTCTAGTTGATTTTCAACATATACGGCAAACAAGTTTGCTTGCTGCCAACGCATATCAAGACAAAAGTCTAGATTTGGTTTTTATAGACGCATCTCACGACTATTTCAATGTGTATACAGACATCAAGACCTGGTTGCCAAAGGTGAAATCAGGTGGTGTAATCAGTGGACATGACTTTGACGCACCTGAAGTGAATCGTGCGGTTGTTGATACCATACCAGATGTGCAAAGACATGGCAAAACCATTTGGTTTAAAACCATTGATGACCAAAGGTGAATTCAGCAACACACTGGCAATCACAGTTGTACCCAGTGATTGCCAGTGGTGTCGCTGATGTAGGTAAACAGCACACCGGATGTTGAGTTGTACCACCTATCACCTGGCACTGGTATTGGGAACGTTGGAGGTACATCACTTTCAGTAATCTGGCTGTGGCAGAGGTACTGCAGGGTCATACCGCTCAAAGACACACCCAGTACCTGTCCAGGAGTGCCTATGGTAGTGTTGCCGGTACCACCATATCGATAGCCAATTGGTGTGGCACTCCAATTGCCTGTGGTGATGTTGCCCACAGCGGTTATCTGTGTTTGGTTGCTGTTAATCGACAGTTGACCCGATCCATAGCTTAGACCGGTACCTGCTATGGAACTGCTGATGCTCAGAGCATTGCCGCTGAATATCAGTGGAGAATTTTGGTCCAATTGCAGTTCGATTATGCCGTATCCATCTGGCCCTGTTATGGTCTTTAGTCCAGTAGCAGTGTCTACAAATGCAGCAGCATTGACGTTGAAAAACTTGCCACTCTGCGTCAAACCAAAACCAGGCAATATAGAGCCAGCCGCAGAAAACTGTGTCCAGTTTATTGGCGAAGTATTGACTGTGATGGGATTTGGTGTGGTAACTGCCCAACCAGTTCCTGTATAGACTGTACCAGACTCTACATAGACAAAGTCGCCGCTTTGTATCAGTCCTTCTGCGCCTTGCCCGTTGAAATCACCGCTGCGAATCATCAGCCATGCTTGGCTGCTGCTGCCGGTTTGTACCACTGAATAAATGCCGTTTTGCACAGGGTCAGTTTGGTTTTTGACCAAGATCCTGTCGTCAACCTGTGGTGAATAGTCATCGACTATCAATGTTTGATAGGTATTGCTGGTAAGAGCCCCATGAGCAGTGAATGGAGTAAACGAAGCATTGAGGTCAGCTGGAGTGGCAGCGCTGACACTGTTTTTGGGAGTAAGACCAGTGGATCTGGCATCGATATAACTTTTGGTAGCAGCGTCCTGTGGATTAACAGGGTCTGCGAGATTGACGATGTAATTACCCGTCATGTCCAACGTGGTGGTTATCTGTACGTTGGCCACGTTGGCTGTCAACACAAGATCCTGCGTGGACCTGTTGGATATGGAGTTGCTGTTGATGGCGATGTTGCCGATCGTCATCGTGGTGGTGGTTTGATCAAAGGTCAAGGCAGCGTTGCCGATCAACGCCCTCTGTGGTCCACCAAAGGCAATTTCTGCCGTTTGGAATGCTGTAACTGATGTTAGGCTGCTGGCAAATATCGCACTGTTGTCTGAGATTTTGATATAAACAGGTATGGTTTCACCAGCAGTGACCACATTGGTAATACCCCCCGGCGAGGTGCTGCTGATATACAGCAGGTCGCCCGGAAAACCCGGTAGAGTTGGTAGGTTGGTTACATATCTGTTGATTGGGCGATAGGTGAAATTGCCCACATCTGGTTGATTGATGCTGCTGACTGTGCCGATGCTCTGTGTGCTGCGAGACAGAGTGCTGAGACTGGCAGTATAACTGCCGTCCTCATTGAGATAGACAAAGTCGCCAATGGCAAATTCATTGTTGGGTTGATTGGCAGGGATGAAATCCTGTATGTAATTGAAAGCCGCAAACCGGTTGACTATGTCCGGTATAAGGTTGACCGGTACATTATAGTCAGGTATAGTGGCAAAAACTGGGATACCTTCGCTGTTGAGATTGATGATCAAACAGTCATAGACACCGGGATCACTGACAGAGCCTATACCATCTCCGCTTTGAGTGGGATTGTTGACAATGTTGCTGAGACTCACGTCTTCTACGATAAACACCAGCGCACTGTCGGTTCGTGAGGTAATGCTGATGATTTCCACAGCCAGACTGGCCGAGGTGAAGACCAACCAGTTGCCTACCTTGACATCAAGACCGTTGTAGGTATAGGGTTGCGGTGTTTCTGGATCGCTGTGTGTTTGACTCTGTATCTCAACCGTCACGGTCCATTGATAGGGGTAACCAGTCCAAGGATCACTGGGATTGAGCGGATCACTCCACGTTGCATATGGAGTGATGTTGCTGACATGTGTGTAAAGAGTTAGTGGGACTCGTAAACTTTGTGAGGTCATTGCAGGACCTCAGTTGATGTAGACAGCAATTCTTGCATGCCCACCATATACAGTTCCAACATTGTTGGGAGTTATGCCATTCAACACAAACCGTCTGGGCACAGCAGTATCATAGGTGATGTTGACCAAGGCCGTTGGTCCTCTGCTGGTATAGACAGTGCCGCCAACCTGCATCTGACCATAGGCCACAAAGTTCTGTGGTAATCCCGGCCCTGTGTAGTCAATGGTAACAAAATTGCTGCCAATGGTTGCTGACCATCCCGGGGGTAAATCAGTCACTGACTCAACAGCCCCAAAACCCGAATATGCCACAACAAAGCCATATGCTTCTGCGCCTGCTGGTCCTGTTGGTCCTGTAACACCAGTGGGACCTTGACTGGGACCAGTTGGCCCAGCAGTACCTGTGTAGCCAGTTGGTCCAGTCAAACCCAAAGACCCTGTTGGTCCAGTAGTGCCTGTCAAACCCGTGGGCCCAGTGACTGTTGATGCAGACCCAGTTGGTCCAGTTGGCCCAGCAGTACCTGTGTAGCCAGTTGGTCCTGTCAAACCCAAAGACCCCGCTGGTCCAGTAGTGCCTGTCAAACCCGTGGGCCCAGTGACTGTTGATGCAGACCCAGTTGGTCCAGTTGGTCCACCTGCTGGCCCCGGCGGTCCAGGCGGTCCCGGCGGGCCTGCTGAGCCAACGGTACCAACGCTGCTGGGTACCCAGGCTCCTTGATAGTTGATATAGAGATTACCGTCTACATCATTCCACCATAGGTCACCGCTGTTGGTCCCAGTGGGTGCAGCATTGTTGACATAGGTATGACTTTCAGTGGCCCAGATCACGTCATAATTTGCATTGCTGTTCTTGGCCAGTACCTGTCCTGTGATACCACCTGGTGGTATGCCATTGACCGCTGTTGATCCCTGTCCATTGGCCACGGCCGCAGGACTGATTGACCCATAATTCAACAGGATTTGCCGCACAGCACCAACTAGATAAGGATCTGTTGGCGGCGGAATCAAATAGGTTCTGTCTACCACAGCACGCAGCCAAATATAGTTGCCACTGAAACTATAAGCCTGAACGGTGGTATCGCCGTTGTTTTGCCCGGTTGGGGCATTTGGATTCAGTGGAAACTGTACAAATGGAACATCGTTTATCAGTGGGATGTTGAACCAATCCAGTGGCCCCGGTTGACTGGCCAAAGAACCTTGAATATAGATACGTCCAATGAAATTTACAACTGATAGTGAAACAGTATGGTTACAACCTATGGTGTTGCTGTAACCAGCACCTTTTTGCTGTATACCAACAACGTTGATCTGAGTTGTGGTTGATCCAAGGAGGGTTACCGAAAACATCTATGCATCCTGATATGTTACAGGTATTTATCAAGATGTAAGTTTGAACCAAGAAGGATAAATATTTGGTTGATCCTTGCAGATGGATCCAGGGCTAATCATTCAATTCTGCCATTTCTATCACAATACCAGGGTCATCCAGCACACCTTCTGCCAGTTCTGTCATGCTGGCCAGCAGCATCTTCATCTGCTCCTGGGTGATAACTGTTGAATCGCCATAGTCGTTTTTGACTATTTTTGACAGTTTGATCAACAGGGTCTGTTCTAGTATCTTGGCCATTTATCGCGCTCCTTGTATGGTCAAGTATTTATCAAATTAACTATATGGTTAATTGAGTTTTTGATTTTCGACCGCGTTTGCGTCCAACCCTTTTGTGTGATCCATCTGGCAGTATACCATAGATATCTGCATAGCGAGCAATATCCATACCATCTATGGCTCGTATGCTGTCTGCATTGGTAGTGATGTTGGCAACACTGCTGTCAACAGATTTCAGTTCAAACACAAGGTTATTGGTGTTTTTCACTACATTTTTCAACTTGAAAATGCCAGTCTTGCTGAACTGTCGTCCCCAGATATCCCTGCTGTTGTAAGTGGCAGTGATTATGGTATCCACTGCTAGGGCATTTTTATCAATCAATGCTGAAATCACTGAGTGTAACATGTTACGTTTGATCCTTGTAAATTTTCCTGGACTGTTAGATCTAGAGCTGGCATTTTTGTTTCCAGTATAGTGAATTTTAATTTGGAATCTTGTACGGTAAACATGACCGATCCACCTGTTTTCAGCTGACCAAACAGTATTTCGCGACTGAGTGGCTTTTTCACATGTTCCTGTATAACTCTGGTCAGGGGCCTTGCTCCCATGTGAGGATCAAAGCCACGAGAAATAAGCCAGTCTTTGGCCAATGTATCAAACACAATATGCACATTCTTTTCAATGCTGAGATTGTTGAGATTGGCTACGAACTTGTCTAGAATCTTGCCCATGCTGTCTTTGGTAAGTCTGCCAAATTCGATCACTGCATCTAGTCTGTTGCGGAATTCTGGAGCAAACCATTGTTTGACCGCGTCCTGACCCTGGTCCAGTCTGTCGCTGATGCCAAAACCAATACTTTCGCGTTCCATTGCTGCCGCACCAAGGTTGCTGGTAAAGATCAAAAATGCATTTCTTGCCGTGGCAGTCTTGCCGTTTTGACTTGAAATCATGCCGTTGTCCATGACCTGCAGGAAGATATTGACTATGTCTGGATGCGCTTTTTCAATCTCATCACACAGTATCAAACAGTGAGGATTGTTTTCCAGTTCATTGATCAACACACCACTTCCAGCAGAGCCGTCACCGTAGCCAACATAACCCGGAGGTGATCCTATGAACTTGCTGATGCTGTGCTTTTCCTGGAATTCGCTCATGTCGAATCTCACAAATGCAATTCCCAGTATCTCTGCCAACTGCTTGGCGATTTCAGTCTTGCCAACACCCGTTGGTCCTGTAAACAGGAAAGATCCCAGAGTCTTGTTGCCCTCTCTTAGGCCTGACTTGTTGATAAACACAGCATCGGTCAGTTTGGTAATGGCTTCCTGCTGTCCAAACACCACACTCTTGAGTTTGTCCTCAAGACCACTGAGATCAGCCAGTTGGTCTCTGTTGCCAGTGTCAATGTCAATCTTGGCCAGTCGGTTGACTTCTTCGGTGATTTCTTTGATTCCTATGGATTCTGCTCGTTGATACAGGGGTTTGATCTTTTGTCTTGCTCCTGCTGAGTCTATTAGATCGATAGCCTTGTCGGGCAAGTATCTGTTGTTGATGTATCTTGCTGAAAGATCCACTGCTGCAGACAGCGCATCAACGGTGTAACTGACGCCATGATACTGTGTGTAGTAGGGTGCTATGGCAGTCAATATGCGTTTGGCATCTTCGATACCGGGTTCTGCAATATCGACACGCTGGAATCGACGCTGAAGTGCACGATCTTTTTCAAAATGCTTGCGATATTCTTCATTAGTGGTGCTGCCTATACAGCGCAATTCGCCTCGTCCCAGAGCAGGCTTCAAGAGATTAGCAGCGTCCATAGCACCTGAATTGCCGTTGCCTGCTCCCATGATCATGTGAATCTCGTCAATGAACATGATGGTCTCAGCAAGCACTGTAAAGGCGCTGATGATGTTTTTCATTCGCTCTTCAAAGTCGCCGCGAAATTTAGTTCCTGCCACAATGCTGGCCAAATCTAAGCTATAGATGATCTTGTTGGTCAGTATTTCAGGTACTTCGCCATCTACAATACGCTTGGCTAGACCTTCTACTATCACTGTCTTGCCTACTCCGGGCTCGCCCAGCATGATGACATTGTGCTTGTTGCGTCTAGCAATGGCCTGAGTGATGGTCTCCACTTCTTTTTCACGACCTATCAGTGGGTCAATCTTGCCTTGTCTAGCACGTTCGTTGAGATTCACACAGTATTGATCCAGTATCTCCTGTGCCTGACGTTCGGTCAGAGCCTCGCTGGGTTGAGCGCGCTGCTGCAGATAATCTATGATCTCCTCACGATTGAGACCTGCTGTGTTGAGGAAAAAACTAGCATAACTATTTTTGATATTGAAAATGGCTAGAAATAGATCCATGCAGCCCATATCGGCTCGGTTGGCAAACAGGCTCTGTGTTTTGGCCTGTTTGACAATCTGCAGCAGCAGGCTTGTGTGACGTGGTTGGTAATGTCCCTGTTTGATCACAACATGATTACTGGGATCATCAATGTAGTTCTTGAGATCCTGTTGCAGTTTTTTTAAGTCGCCTCCAACCTTTTTGATAATGTCTTGTATTTCTACTGCTTCTGTGAGGCTGAACAGTAGATGTTCCAATGTAACAAATTCATGCCTGTGCTGGCTGGCCACAGCATAGGCACGTTTGACAACGTCTTCGAAACTCATAGTCATCCTTGGTTCCTCTTGTTTTTCTTGGCCATGCGTTTTTTAGCCATACTGAGGCTGAGTTTGCCCACACGATCGGTAAAATAAATACCTTGGCAATGATCAAATTCATGCAGCCATATGCGAGCCGCTAGGCCCTCAAGACGCTCAGTGATTACTTCACCTTCAATGCTCAGGTACCGCACCATAACTCCGGCTGGTCTGCGCACTCGCAAGGTCATGCCAGGACTAGTGAGGCAAGTCTCCTCATGCAGTTCCATTTTCAAACTGGCAGCCACAATCTCAGGATTGATGCAGATCTTGACCACGCCATCAATTATCATGGCAAACATGCAGCAGTCTATGCCCAGTTGAGCAGCACTGATGCTTGAGGCCGACTTTTCATAGATAGCAGCCACCAACAAACTGGCTATGGGTGCTAGAGAATTTTTGTGATCTAGTATCTGCTCAGGTGTAACCAACTTGGCAGTGCGATGTAGCAATGGATCTGTTGACTCTATCAGCATGTTACTTTGTACCTTGTGAATCAGATGTTGTCAACACCTCTGATGGTTTGTATATCTTTCAGCAGGGACTTTACCTGCTCTGCCAGTCCTGTTGGCACAGTTATGTCAACTGTGACCATTAGATCTCCAAATGCCTTGGGATTTTCGCGCAATGGCATGCCACTGCCTGATATGCGCAGTTTGGTTCCTGTTTGCGTGCCCGGGGGTACGGTGATGCTGATCTGCGATTGATTCAGAGTGATTATATTATGCTTGGTTCCCAACATGGCAGAAATTGCATCAACTTTGATATTGCATTCGAGATTATTGCCAGATCTACTGAATGTGGGATGGTCTGATATCATCATAGTGATGTACAAATCACCCGGCGGCAGTGATGGTTGGTTCTGTTCTCCCTGTCCGGGATAACGGATTCTCATACCAGATTCTATGCCGTGCGGAATGTCAATCACTAGATCAACTCGCCTACCGCCCGGTGTCATAAAAGCAATAGGCGTCTGCCGGCCGTGATACACATCATCCAGGGTGATGTTCATGTTGAGATTAACATCTCGGTTGCGTTGGGGTTGGTGGAAATTGCCAAATCCTGCTTGGGCAAAAATCTGTGATACAAAGTCGTCCATGCCCCCCATGCCAAATGGATGACCATTGACATTCATGTGCCAATGCATGCCTCCTGGTGGAGGACCCCGATGTTGCTGATGCTGTTGGCCAAAGTCATATTCTCTGCGGCGATTATCATCACTGAGTGTTTCGTAGGCCGCGGAAATTTCCTTAAATTTGGCTTCAGCAGCAGGATCACTTTGATTGCGATCTGGATGCCATTGCATAGCCATCTTGCGATAGGCTGCTTTGATTTCGTCCCCGCTGGCCGTAGCGGCCACGCCGAGTGTTTCATAGAGTGTTGCCATATCATAATTGTATGCATTCTGTTGGATTTGTCAAATGTACTGCTTTGTGCAAAAACCCAATGTTGATAAATATTCAAAAAGGATTGATATGAACATAATTGACGACAAGTTGATTGTATCGCCAAAATTTGGTATTGCAGAAACATTGGCAAGTTATCTTACCAATACCAAAACATGGAAACTGCTGCTGCACTTGGTTTGGTTGGCCTGTGTGTGCAGTGTGTTAAGCATGACCTACATTTTGGCTTTCCATACCAGCAGCCTTATATCTGTTTATCAAGAAGCACACAATATACAGAATTTCAGCAGTCATCTTGTGCAGAATACCAAACAGGACATCACTATCAACAACCTCTTGGAAGGTTTAATGAAAAACACCAAGGCCAGTCGTGCTTATGTTTTTCGTTATCACAATGGTCTTGCTGCTATAAATGGAGTGCCTTTTTTCTTTCAAAGCAATACACATGAAGTAATCAGTCCCGGAACGGCCAGAGTCGTACAGTTCGAGCAGCACATTCCTGCCAGCATAAATCTTGTGGTCAGCAATCAATTCATGATGAACAAGTGTGCCGTGGTACCGCGTGCAGATGAGGACAAGGACAGCCAAAATTATTGGTTCTTCCAAAACCGTCAAGCCAAAAGTTTGGTACGTTGTCCAATATTCATGACCAATGGGGATCTATTTGGCTTTGTTGGTATTGACTACACAGACCGTGCAGATGTCAAGGACCTAGCTGCCGCAGCAGGTGCTGTCAAGGACATGGCTGATAGTCTTGCTAAGATATTTGCAAGATAAGCCAACATCTGTTAATATAACTAGGCTATAGTGGTATTATCGCAGGTCCTAGACCTGCGATAATAATCTATTACTGGAGACACGGTTTATGCAGATATTGATACCCATGGGAGGTGCCGGCAGCCGCTTTTCTGCTGCAGGCTATAAGCATCCAAAACCTTTCATAGAATTTCATGGTCAAACCATGATAGAAAATGTAGTAGAAAACCTAGGCCCAGACAATGAATTTTTCCTAGTTGTTCAATATACACATTATCATACCTATAGGAAAATTTTTGACAAAATTGAAAAGAAAGTTGCAAAGTTATCTATAAAACTTCTCGATGGTTTGACCAGAGGGCCTGCAGACAGTTGCCTACGTATCAAAGACCAACTGGATTTATCAAAACCATTGATGATTGCCAATAGCGATCAAATGCAATTCATGTCCAGCCAAGACACTGTTGTTGATATACTTGCTGATCGTAAACTAGATGGGCTTATTTTTGTATTTGACAGTCAAAGTCCAAAAAACAGCTATGCTCGTATCAACGAGTTGGGTTTGGTTACTGCTACGGCAGAAAAAGAGGTAATTTCTGAATTTGCCACAACTGGAATTTACTGTTGGAACAAAACAGAAGATTTTGTATCTGCTGTTGAAGAAATGATTCGACGCGACCTGCGAGTCAATGATGAATTTTATGTAGCGGTGTCGTATAATATTGCTATAGAAAGAAAACTTCGAGTTGGACTTTATCGACCCTTGGCACATTATCCAATTGGCACGCCAGAAGATTTGGAAAACTATCTAAGTCTGTTTCCCAACGGACAATGACAAGTTTCTTGATCATTTTGGCAAAACAAAACCCCACACACAAGTGAGCACAATCAAATGAAACTCAAAGAAGTAATAGACGCTGCCCAGAAAGTTGATGACTCGTGGTTCAACACCGGATCATTCACTACTTTTAAAAACCCCATCCCTGTGACCTATAACATTGCCGACAACTCTGGTGAGGTGTCAACTCTGGAAGGTCCCGTGCGTTATAATGCCGGAGATTATATCATGACTGGACCCAAGGGTGAACAATATCCAATCTCACAGCAGAAATTTGAATTATTATATGATGACAACCACAACAACACAGCCACGCCAAAGAAGATTGCCAAAATAGCCAAACTTGCTGATCATGACGGAGCTATCCATACCAACTGGGGAGATCTAAATTATACAGCGGGCAATGATTTCATCGTGCAACACGGTCCCAATGACTACGGGGTTGTGAAAAAAGAAATATTTACCAAGACCTATGATATCAGCGAGATTGGTCATGCAGACACACAGCGTTGATGACCTCGTAGGTGGTTGGTTTGTGGGCGACTTCACTCCAACTGCATACAAAACCAATGCCTGCGAAGTGTCCTACAAGACACACACAGCAGGTGAGGTCTGGCCAACACACTATCACAAGATTGGAGATGAGATCAACTATCTCATAGAAGGCCGCATGGAAATCAACGGTCAACAGTTGCAAGGACCTGTGATATTTGTGATCCCCAAGGGCGAAACTGCTGCACCTGTGTTTCATACCGATGTAAAGTTGGTAGTGGTTAAGGTACCAGGTGCACCCAATGACAAGTATCTCGTCATTGATTGATTTGTCACCAGTTGCCACTGGTTGACTCTCGTAGTTCATTTCCTTTAAAATAAAAAATAAATCAAAGGCAGATATATGACCATTAATATCACACAGGAGACTAAAGATCTAGAAAAGTATTTCTATGTCAGTTATGATGTTACCAGCGATATCAGTGTTTATGATGCTGCCTTCAACATAGCCGTGGGACAGTCTATTGGAAACCCGTCAAAACGCTCGGTCTGGGAAACCAACGAGATGATACAAGACTACTGTGCCAAAATACTCTACAATGATAACTTTCATCAAAAGTCCGGCACAATCGAAATAGCCTTTCCCCACGCATTGATAGATCTAGCAGAAGATGGCATCAGTCAACTGCTGTGCATCATTGCTGGTGGACAGAGTGATATTGCTGCTATCAAACGTTGCCGAGTGCTGCATATAGAAATGAATTCACAGGTAATTGATCAGTATTTTCACAAACCACGATATGGCATCAGCGGCATGCGCGAAATTACTGGTCGCCGCAACAAGCCTTTATTTGGCGGGATCATCAAACCAAAAAGCGGCATTACGCCTCAGGTTCTGTTGGAAATGGTCAAAGAATTGGTTGAAGACGGCGGGGTGGACTTCATCAAGGAAGACGAAATTCTTTCATCACCGCAGATCTGTCGTTTGGAAGACCGTGTGCCATTGATCGCAGATTATCTACAGGGCAAAAAGGTATTCTATTCTTTCTGTATCAACAGCGATCCTGCCTACCTGCTGGATCGTGCTAGATTTGTAGCAGACAATGGTGGCAACGGTGTGCATGTAAATGTATGGAGCGGACTTGGCGCATATAAAAACCTACGCGAATTGAACCTGCCACTGCACATACACTATCAGAGAAGCGGCATGGATTTCTTTGCCAATCGGCACAATGCATTCAGCATCAGTTGGCATGTGCTGTGTCAACTGGCCGCATGGAGCGGTGTTGATACCATACACGCTGGCATGTGGGGCGGTTATCTTTCCGATGAAGAACAGTTCCTCAGTACCACAATGCAAATTCTGCAGCAGAACAATGTGGTTCCTGCTTTGAGCTGTGGCCTAACTGCTGAACATGTTGCGCCAATTGTGGAAAAATTTGGTGTAGATTGGATGGCCAATGCCGGAGGGTCTATACATGGTCATCCGCAGGGCACCAGAGCAGGAGTCAAGAAGATACGAGACGCAATTGACCTTGTGGGTTAATCATGTCTGCTGTTGATGACTTGTCTGCCCAATGGCGCGGGGATTCCACCCGGGATCCCAGGTATCACGATGCGCGAGATGACAGTGATTGGAATTACGGCAATTACCCCAATATACCAAATCGGCACATACGTATACCACATCCTAGAGATGCAACTGCTACCATCAGCACATCCAGGCTCAATATCATGGCCCTTGACATGCACCTGTCAATGCTGGGCTCAGAATGCAAAAGTATTCTAGAGATAGGTGTTGATCACGGCAACGATGCGGCTTTCAGCAGCACGGAGTTTTTTATCAATCGTCGACCTCACAACAGCGTCTATCTTGGTGTTGACATCAATCCCAAGCAACATATACAAGATGCCAGCAACAATGTGCACACATGGCAGGGTGATTCGGCAGATGTTGCAGCGGTCATGGCGCATGCAGCAACTCTACAGGTCTCAGCCTGGGATTTTATCTTTATAGATGGTTGGCACAGCATCAATCAGGTCCTGAAGGAGTGGGAGTATACTCGTTGGTTGAGTCCACATGGCATTGTGGCCCTGCACGACACCGCTGTGCATCCCGGACCACATCTCTTGATGAAATGTTTGGATAGATCCCGTTGGCAGGTAATTGAAAATGCCTGTGCATTTGAATATAATGACTATGGCATAGGTTTTGCCAGGCGCAGATTAAAGGACTTTACCTCATGATTGATATAGAACTATTTGAACAGAACCCAGATGACCCCAGTGTCATGTTGCAATTCAGCGTGGATTTGGCTGCCAAAGGTTATCATAATCTTGCGCTAATGGTCACAGACGCGGCCCTTGATGACACAACAGTTGATCACACCACTAGATCAAAACTTTTGGAACAGACCAGTATCAGTGGATTCTATGCCACGGGGCATCAACGCAAGTTGAGAGGCAAAGCAGCCTGTGAAGAGTTGGCCCTGGATCGGCGCAACAGTTGGCATACCAAAAATCTAGCGAGGCAGAACAGCACTTATTATGTGAGTGCAGCCAGTGACATCATGTTCAGCACACGTCTTCAGCAAATACAATGGCTGCCCGCTGATGACTATAAACCCATGAATCCCAGTATTGTCAACAAGGGCAACGAACTGTGGATGATACAACGCACAGTCAACTATGTGATACGTGCCGACGGCAGTTACAACATGCGGGGCGACACTGCTATTAGAACTCGCAACATACTGATGCAGATAGATCCATCTCTGGATGCTGACAATGGTTTCATCATCTCAGCCGAAGAAATACATCCTCCAATTGACATGCCAGCACCATTGTACAGCCTTGTGGTGGGTTTTGAAGACTGCAGACTGTTTTGGTGGCGAGACAGTTTTTGGTGTACCAGTACTGTCCGAGAATTGAATGCCGACGGCTACTGCGAGATCGTGCTGTCGCAGATCGTTCGCAAAGATGACGGACTGCTGCATTTTGACAACTATCGTGTGATACATCCAAAGTTTGGCAGTCGCGAGCATCAAAAAAACTGGATGCCTATGGTGGTGGGAGATAATCTTTATTTTCTCTACAGCAGTGACCCCACTCGCATAATAGATGATCAAGGCAATTGTATATCGCTCAAGGCTGCTCATATGGCTGCAGACAGTTTCAGAGGTGGCGGACCACTGCTGTCATTCAATGGTGGCTGGTTGGGCTGCATACATGAAAGCCATGTCATGCCTGATAATCGACGCCGCTACCTGCACAGATTCGTGTGGTACGACTCAGTTGGTCGGCTCAGCAAATACAGCGAGGCCTTTTATTTTCATACCCTGGGTATAGAATTTGCCGCTGGTCTTGCACACAATGACGACACAGGCCAAGTGATAGTGAGTTTTGGCCTTGTTGATGTGCAGAGTTGGCTGGCCATTTTTGATGAAAACGAAATCAAACGATCCCTAAAACCTGCTGGAGAAGTCATGTCTATTCTTGGCGATACTGACGACACTGCTTGGTTGCTGTCTCAGACCAATTGTAGCCTGAAAGATCAAACTGCCGTTGACAAGGCCACATGGATTGCCATGCGTTGTGGTATCAAAAGCCATGAGGACGCTGTGAAAAACTGGGACAATCTCATAGCAGTATGGCATGCTACCATGACCAGCGATCATAGCCTACCAGTCATGGATGTTGCTGCTACCCAAGGCAGTGCATTTCTACCCACACTGCGGAGATTTGGTTACGAAACACTGATCAGCATCAACATAGACCAGCCAAACCCTGGCAGGGTTGGAGGTATTGATTACCAGTGCGGCGACTGTACCAAGACGGGGTTTGCTGATGGATATTTTGGATTCATCTCTTGTCTCAGTGTGATCGAACATGGGGTTGATGTAGCAGCGTTCCTAGCAGAATCATCACGCATACTGGCACCCAATGGATATCTTTTGATCAGCACGGATTATTGGCAAGACCCCGTTGATACACAGCAGCAGATGGCATTTGGGGCACCGGTCAAGGTTTTCACAGCACCAGAAATTGCTGAACTCATCAACATGGCCAAGACACAGGGTCTAGAGATTACCAGCAATGTTGATCTCAGCTGCGATCAACGTGTGGTCAATTGGTTGGGCATGGACTACACATTTATCAATCTACTGTTTAGGAAAACAGCGTGAAAATAGCTCTGGCTCTTAGCGGTCTTACCAGAATCTACACCATATCTGCTGCCAGTTGGGGTCGCATAATAGGTCAGTATAATCCAAACGTCTATGTCCACAACTGGTGCGAACCTGACCTGAAAGACTATATTTGTGATCAAATTAATTGGGTTTTTAAACCAACTGCTGTCGAACTAGAACCACCACCCAACATAGACATCAGTTTATATCCCAATAGGCATTGGCCTCAGATCAATGTTGATCGCAGTCTCAGCATGTGGCACAGTATTGCCGCTGCACACAGTATGATCAACCGCAGTGGCAATGACTATGACATTGTCATGCGTGGTCGCATGGATTTACATATCCATAAATTGAATTTGATAGATTTTGATGGTGTAGTGATGCCCTATGACTGGGACAAGGTAAAATTGAAGTTCCAATATCGCGGTATAGAAATGCATGGTTTCAATGATCATTTTGCCTATGGACCGCCGCATCACATGGACAAATATGTCAGAACCCTGGAAGAAATACCATATCTCTACTCACAAGAAGGGGTAGACTACTGCCCGGAGAACTTCCTGACGGCAAGCCTGGCCAAACAGGGAGTGCCTGTCATGCTGCAACATATGGAACATTGTCTAATAAGAGGTTAGGCTGAGTTTGAATCTACTGGATGACGGCTGTCACGCGGTGTAGGTGCCACTGCTGTTGAATGTTAAAATAGTGTTGGTACCACTGATGGTTTTAGCAGCATTGGTAAAATTATTTGAAAATGCAGTAGTGGGAATGCTGAGAATCACCACCCCGTAGCCGCCCAGTCCGCCTGTCCCGCCTGTAGCTCCTCCAACGGCAGCAGCAGCGCCACCACCACCACCTCCACGATTGGGAGTACCCGGTGAACCTGGTGTAGAAGTAGATCCGTTGCCACCACCTCCTGTGGCCGTGCCAGCAGTGGTGAAAGCACCGCCGCCTCCGCCGCCACCATACAGCACAGCTGAACCAGTTATTGATGACGAAATTCCAGCACCGCCGTTGCCGCCTGTGTTGCTGGCAGCACTTCCACCTACTGCTCCGGCGCCACCACCACCTGCGCCTGCACCCTGGCCATCTACATAATATCCCGCGCCCCCATTATAGCCCTGCCGCGCTGCACTGATATATGTGGAACCAGGGTAAACTCCAGCACCAGGACTTCTGTTCTGACCGGTGCCAGCGCCCGGGGCTCCACCACCGCTGCCGCCATTGAGACCATTGGTAGAACTGCAGCCGTTGTAGTAGCCGCCCCCGCCGCCTCCATAGGCCAATACACCGCTCAAACCACCACCGGTGATACAACTGTTGCTGCCGCTGCCGGCTGCGGTAGTGCCTACTCCGCCTGCACCACCCGGACCCACAGTTATGGTCAAGACAGCACCGCTTTGAATTGTCACACCTGATGCTGAGATCACACCACCTCCGCCGCCGCCGCCTCCCAGCCAACTGCCTCCCCCTCCCCCTCCTGCTACCACAAGATATGATATGGCATAACCAGAAACATTGGTGCGACCCCAACCAAATGAACCCAGTGAACCTGCTCCCCGACTGGCAATTGTTGGCATGGTTGATTCTCCTCAATACTGTGTTTGACCAGCCAACACTGTGTAGGTTGGTGTGGCCGCGGTTTTGATAACTGTATAGTTGTAGACGTCTATGCTGCTGACATGGCCCGATGTTGGAGCAGCATTGCCCTGCCAACCCACGGTCACACCGCTGTTGCTGCCATCCACGGTGATGTTGCCATTCCAGTAGGCTGTGGTGCCCATGGTGGCTACGAATGCCAAGCTCACAGCCTGCCCCACACCCAGCACCGAACCCAGTGTGCTGGTGCTGCTGTGAGTGATGTTGACATTCCAGTTGGCAGTGGCTGGCGCCGTGTAGTAGACCACGCTGGCATTGCTGAGATTAACAGTGATGTTGCCACCCCAGGTAGCTGCAGCATTGACCTGTACCTGTTCAGTGATGTTGGTCAGCAACATGGCCGGAGTCGACACCGTGCCCGGAAACACCCCAGTGCCCAGGGCTGTGATACCGTTGTTGACAAACACATTGCCACCCCAGATAGCCAGAGCATTGCCGGTTGGAATGCTGATGACCGAGGTACCGATGCCGCTGGGTGCAGACAAATACACGGCAGTGCCACTGAGCGTGAGAGCCCCAGAATTACCTTGGTTAAGGTACATATTGAATCCGTCAGTAGATGCCAGATACGCCGTGCGACCCGAAGTGGTTTCAGTAAAGGTAATACCGGGGTTTGAGCCGCTGAGTCGCAGGTTGCCGTTGATATCCAATGCATATGCTGGAGCACTGCTGCCAATGCCCACGTTGCCTGTGCTGCTGATCACCATGCGCTGTGTATAGACTTCGCTGCCCACAGCACCTGTGAAAGTAGAGAATGATAATCCACCACCACTCAGTGCTGACACGTTGCCACCACCTGAGTTGTTCCAGACCCATTCTGTACCACCGCCTGCAGTGCCGTTAACTACTTCAGTGACAGCGGTACCTGCTGGAGCGGTGGAGGTTCCCAGCAGCAGTTTACCAACGCTGTTGCTAACAGTTAAGTTACCGCCAACGTAGACATTGCCAGCTATGCCAGCCCCGCCGACCACGATCAAAGCTCCCGTAGCTGTGGATGTGCTCACGGTGGTGTTTGTTATAGCTAGATTGCCATGCCATGCACTACTAGCTGTAAACAAGTTGCCCTGTATACCAACACCACCAACTACAACAGCAGCACCAGTTGTGGTAGAGGTGGAAGTATTGCTTGAAGTAACAAGTAAGTTGTTGATAACACCAGCTGCACCTACATACAAGTTGCCCTGTATACCAACACCACCAGCAACTGTTAGTGCACCAGTTATGGTTGAGGTAGAAACAGTTGTATTTGTTATAGCTAGGTTACCGGCCAACACACTACCTATCGTTGTAATGTTGCCGCTATTTGGTATCACTTGCAAGCTAGTGGTATTGATGTACAGAGCTTGTGTGCCTGTACCAGATACAAATGTTGGATAGTAGGTGGTGCTAGCCGTTTGGCTGGTGATAGACATCGTGGTCGCTGTGCCAGGAGGAACCGCAGCCGTGGTCTGGAACGTGCCATCTGAGAATTGAATGCCACCGATTGTGGTTGCTGTATTTCCTACTCGTAGATTGCCAGCGACGAACACATTACCGCCGTATACGGACAACGAATTGCCCGATGACACTGATGTGGTTCCTATGCCAACGCCAGCGATGGTTATCCTCATCCTCTCGGTTGGATTGACGGCGGCATCGTTGGGTGACCCTGACAGGTAACCAACGCCAAATGCCATGTATTCAGTTCCCCAGGTTCCTCCATTGAATCCCGTTATAATCTGGGACGCTGTCCTTGGTCCCTGATCAGACGGGAAAGCATCAAACGTTGAATGGAATCGCAGTTTGGTGAGCAAGCTAACGATGCTGCCGGTACCGCTTGGTGGAAGCAACTGCATCGTCGACGATGTGGTTGCCTGTGCATTGCCCGTTATTGCCATCGGCCCATTTGATGTGCTGGTGCCGCCGATGGCAATGTTACCGTTGGCGTCGATTCGCATCCGTTCGCTGCTGTTGGTGGCAAATCCAAGGATATTGGTACTGGGCAACCAGATTCCATTTGGCGGTGCTGAAGCACCTGTAACATTGATGTTGGCACTGTTGATGCTTCCGCCAACGAACAGATTGCCAATCATACCGGCACCACCAAGATTAATGAATGCGCCAGTAATGGTTGATGTGCTCTGCGTGGTATTGGTAACGGATAGATTACCGGCCCACATGGCATTGCTGATGAATGCATTGCCGGTAACACCCATGCCACCTGATATAACCAACGCACCAGTTGTAGCGCTAGTTGCTTGCGTTGTATTTGTGACGTTGATGTTACCGCCAACGTAGACATTGCCTGCTACACCAATACCGCCTGCCACAACCAGCGCACCTGTGGTAGTTGAAGTAGCAGAATTGGTGCTGTTGACAGTTAGGTTGCCACCCACAGTGACGTTGCCTGTGCTGCTGATCACCATGCGCTGTGTATAGACTTCGCTGCCCACAGCACCTGTGAAAGTACTGAACGACAGGCCACCACCACTCAGGGCTGACACGTTGCCACCACCCGAGTTGTTATTAACTAGTTCAATACCACCGCCTGATGCATTGTCGATCACCTGTGTGACAGCGGTGCCTGCGGGGCTGCTGGTGGTGCCAAGCAGCAGTTTACCAAGGCTGCTGAGCCTCATTCTTTCAGTGGCACTGGTAGAAAATGCCATATCTCTAGCATCGCCGCCCCAAATAAAATAGTTGCCACTGCTATAGTTTTGTAGTATTTGTATACCAGTATAACCCTGCGCAGCGACGCTTAATACTGCCTGTGCAGCTCCGCCAGTATTTGTATTGGTAATGGTGATGCCATCATTTCCGTTGGTGTTGCCTGCAACTGACAATCTATAACTGGGCAAGGTAGTGCCAATACCAACCTGACCACTGCTGTTGATGCGCATGGTTTCAGGCACACTGTTGGGGCCAACTGAGCTGCCACCTGTACCAAAGCTTATGCCATTGTTGTTAGTTGTATTGCCACTGCCGTTG